>OHAD01000054.1_pt1 | contig 133161 bp, 102 predicted proteins | sample 1577011 | NCBI WGS metagenome assembly OHAD01 (sample SAMEA3541510, study PRJEB24748) | human gut metagenome | biome: human gut; feature: human-associated habitat; material: faeces | place: China | collected 2012 | reverse complement strand
GAGGCAGGATTCTGCCCGAGAACAAAGGAGTGTCGCACTAGGATTGATTGCGACCGACAGTATGCCTGCGAAATTTCTGTGCAATCTGCCGAGAAATCCGACTGAGCATCTTACGCACAAACTCTGTGCGGTGTTGCCTACAGATAAAAACCTTTCCCTTTCAAAAATATGAGAATAGACAGAAAGACCGTATGATATGAAACGATTCGAAGAATGCTGCTGAAATGTCATGCGGTTTTCTGTATTTTAGGAGTGTTGACTATGGCAATTCAAATTGATGCAGAAAAGAAGATCTTTACCCTGGAGACAGACCACACCATGTACCAGATGCAGGCAGATGCCTACGGCGTGCTGCGGCATCTCTGGTACGGCGCAAAGACCGGCTGCGATATGTCCTATTTACAGGATTACCCCGATGTGGGATTTTCCGGAAACATCTATGCGGCAGGAAACGACCGCACCTATTCGCTGGATACGCTGCCGCTGGAATATGCCGGAGCAGGCGTAGGCGATTTCCGTATGCCGGCGGTGGCTGCGGTCCATGCAGACGGCAGCAGCGCCCTGGATCTGCGCTATTACAGCCACACGGTAAAGCCGGGAAAGTATGGCATCGAAGGGCTGCCGGCAGTGTATGCCGCAGAGGACGAGGCAGAGACGCTGGAAGTGGTTCTCCGGGACACCGCATCGGCAGTTGAAGTGACCCTGCTGTATGCAGTCCTGCCGGCGCTGGATCTGGTGACACGCTGCGCCAGGATCCGCAACCTGGGTGAGACACCGGTGACGCTGACAAAGGCGGCAAGCCTTTGCCTGGACATCAGCCGGGGCAGCTGGGAGTGGGTGCATTTTCACGGCAGACACGCCATGGAACGCCAGATGGAGCGCCGCCTGCTGTTCCACGGCATCCAGGAGATCGGCAGCACCCGTGGCACATCCAGCCACCACCAGAATCCCACGGTGTTGCTCTGCACGCCGGACTGCACGGAAACAGCCGGAGCGTGCATCGGCGCTGCACTGGTTTACAGCGGCAGCCACCAGACCAGGCTGGAGTGCGACCAGCTGGGACAGGTGCGTATGGTAATGGGCATTCACCCCGATCTGTTCCGCTGGGAACTGAAAGCCGGAGAGACATTCTCCACGCCGGAAGTCATGCTGTCCTACAGTGACACCGGACTGGAGACCCTGTCCCACCACTTCCACCAGGCAATCCGGGAACATATCTGCCGTGGAAAGTATCAGCTGGCAGAGCGTCCGGTGCTGATAAACAACTGGGAGGCGACCTATTTTGGCTTTGACACCGAAAAGATCCTGCACATTGCAGAAGAGGCGGCACGTCTTGGCGTAGATATGCTGGTGCTGGATGACGGCTGGTTCGGCAAGCGGGACGACGACTGTTCCGGACTGGGAGACTGGTTTGTCAATGAGACCAAGCTTTCCGGCGGTCTGCATGATCTGGTGGAAAAGATCAAGGGGATGGGAATGCGGTTCGGCATCTGGTTCGAGCCGGAGATGATCTCGGAGGACAGCGACCTCTATCGCAAGCATCCGGACTGGGCAATCCGCATCCCGGACAGAGCGCCCATGCGCAGCCGGTATCAGCTGGTGCTGGATATGGCGAATCCGGAGGTGCAGGAATATCTGTTCCGGGTGATGAGCGACGTGCTGCACAGCGCTGATATTTCCTATGTCAAGTGGGATATGAACCGCAGCATCAGCGACTGGTACACCCGGACGCTCCCGGCAGACCGCCAGGGTGAAATGCCGCATCGCTATGTGCTGGGGCTGTACGCACTGCTGGAACGGCTGACTGCCGCTTTCCCGGATGTTCTCTTTGAGGGATGCAGCGGCGGCGGCGGACGGTTCGATGCCGGAATGCTGTACTATTGTCCGCAGATCTGGTGCAGTGACGATACGGATGCCTATGAGCGCACCAAGATCCAGTACGGCACATCCTTTTTCTATCCGGTTTCTGCGGTGGGATCTCATGTGTCTACTGTGCCGAATCACCAGACCGGCAGAATCACGCCGTTTGAGACTCGTGGCACTGTGGCAATGGCAGGCAGCTTTGGCTATGAGCTGGATCTGAATTTGCTTTCCGACGGAGAAAAACAGGAAGTGGCAGAGCAGATCCGGCAGTTCAAGACCTACGGTCCGCTGATCCACAACGGAAAGTACTATCGGCTGACAAATCCGATGGCAGAGGATGCGGCACTGTGGGAATTTGCAGCACAGGACGGCAGCGAAGTGCTGGTGCAGGGAATGCTGTTCCATGCAGAGGCAAATGTTCTGCGCCGCACCGTTCAGCTGCGTGGACTGGATGCTGAAAAGCGCTATCGTCTGGACGGAACAGAGCAGGTCTATACCGGCGCAGCGCTGATGGCAGGCGGTGTGCTGCTGCCGAAGGCGTGGGGCGATTACACACCGGTGACCATGCACTTTTCGGAAGTTTGAAAAAATAAGGGGATGTAAAAATGATGACAGTTGCAGAATGGAAACGGGCGTTGAATGCCGGAAAACTGGATGAAAAACTGAAACAGCTGTACGGCAGCGATGCCGCAGTGATGGCGCACCAGAAAAAACGCTATACAGAGGCACTGGAGGAATTTGCAAAGCTGTATCCCGAACGGAAACAGGTCAGCATTTTCTCGGCGCCGGGACGCACCGAGGTGGGCGGCAACCACACAGATCACCAGCACGGCTGTGTCCTTGCGGCGGCAGTCAATCTGGATGTGATCGCCGTAGTGGGATTCCACAGCGAAAAGATCATCCGGCTGAAATCCACCGGTTATGCGGAGATTCGGGTGCGTCTGTCTGACCTGTCGAAAAAGGATGCCGAGGTTGGGACTTCAACGGCGCTGATTCGTGGCATGGCCGCAAAATTTGCGGAAATGGGCGCAAAACTTAGTGGCTGGGATGCCTATTCCACCTCAGATGTGCTGAGCGGCAGCGGTCTTTCCTCTTCGGCGGCGTTTGAGGTGCTGATCGGCACGATCATCGACCAGCACGACAACGGCGGAAAAGCCGGGGCAGTGGAGATTGCCAAGATCGGACAGTTTGCCGAGAATGTCTACTTCGGCAAGCAGAGCGGACTCATGGATCAGATGGTCAGCTCCGTAGGCGGCTTTGTCTGGATCGACTTTGCCGACACCCGGAAACCGGTGATCCGGAAACACACCTTTGATTTTGCGAAAGCAGGCTATTGCCTTTGCATTACTGACACCAAGGGCAGCCATGCCGACCTGACGCCGGACTATGTGGCAGTTCCGACGGAGATGAAACAGGTTGCGGCTTACTTCGGCAGGGAAGTGCTGCGTGACGTGGACGCCGCCGACTTCCAGCAGGCGATTCCGAAACTGCGGAAAAGCTGTTCTGACCGGGCGATTCTCCGGGCAGCCCATTTCTTTGCGGAAAACGAGCGTGCCACGGCAGAGGCAAAGGCACTGGAAAACGGTGACCTCTCCGCTTTCTTTGCCCTGGTGAAAGCGTCCGGGACTTCTTCCTGGGAGCTGCTGCAAAACCTGTATTCCTGCCAGAAACCGGAAGAGCAGGCGATCCCTCTGGGAATCTGGTACAGCCAGCAGTTTCTGGGGGACAAGGGTGCTGTCCGGGTACACGGCGGCGGCTTTGCCGGAACAATACAGGCGTTTGTTCCGACGGAAGAGGCGGAGGCATACTGCCGATACATGGATGACCTCTTCGGAAAAGGCAGCTGTCACAAGCTGTCTGTCCGTCCGCTGGGCGGCGTGATGCTTTGAACCGGCTGCTGTGAATTTATGTGGAAAAAGCTGTGCATGACAGATGCGCACAGCTTTTTTGCGTCCCTCGGAAAATAGAAATCCGCTTTCTACAGAAATTGATTTTCAAAAAAATGATTAAAATCGTACAAAATTGTGAGGTTTGACAAGAGAGGCTCCCCTGAAAGGGGAGCTGGCAGTGCGTAGCACTGACTGAGGGGTTTCCACTTATACCGAAAACGTCATAAAAAGATTTTACGAAAGAACCTCTCCACCGCCTAACGGCGGTCCCCCTCCCCTTTCAGGGGAGGCTATCATGAAAATTGATTTCCGTGCTGCCTTTCTTTGAAAACTTGCTTTTTTCGCAAAAATCTGCTATACTAAAAGATATTCCCATAAATTCGAATGGGGATTTGGGAAAATCCTAAATGTACGCAATAAGAATCGGACAGAAAAAGAGAGGATGTGTGATGTGATGCGCCGAAAACTGAAAAAACTGCTCAGTATTCTAACCAGCCGGCTTGTGATTATCGGACTGTTGATTCTGATTCAGCTGGCGTGGTTTTTGATCCTGTTTCTGCGGCTGACGCAGTATGCCACCTGGATCAATGCCGGATTTGTGGCGCTGAGCCTGCTGATCGAGCTTTATATCATCAACAAGTCGGGGAATCCTTCGTATAAGATCCTGTGGCTGCTGTTTATCGGCACGTTTCCGGTGCTGGGCGGTCTGATGTATCTGCTGTTCGGCGACAAGCGACCGTCCCGGAAAATGCGCCGCCAGCTGCACCACGGCAGACGGGTCATTGGTCTGCGTCCGGAGGTGGGATGCTCGGCGGCTGCACTGCCGCAGCGAATGGCTGAGACCAGCTTTTACCTGGAAAGCTGTGGATTTCCCATCTATCAGAATTCCAAGGTGGACTACTATGCGCTTGCAGATGAGGCGTATCCGCATCTGCTGGAAGATCTGAAAAGGGCAAAACATTACATTTTCATGGAATATTTCATTGTGGCAGACGGGGTGATGTGGGATTCCATCAAGGCGGTGCTGAAAGAAAAGGCAGCCGCAGGAGTGGAAGTGCGCTTTGTCTATGACGACCTGGGCAGCGTGGGATGCCTGCCGAAACAGTTCCGCAAGGAGCTTTCGGATGCCGGCATCCACGTCATGGCGTTTAATCCGTTCCGACCAGCGCTTTCTGCGGTGATGAACAACCGGAATCACCGGAAGATCACGGTGATCGACGGCTATATTGCCTATACGGGTGGATTCAACCTGGCGGACGAATATATCAACCAAAAGAAACGGTTCGGACACTGGAAGGATACCGGTCTGCGGATCTACGGCGAGGCGGCGTACAGCTTTACGCTGATGTGTCTGGAACTGTGGAATGCGTTCAACAACACCAATGACAACTGCAAAAAATACCTGCCGCACCGCTACCATCCGGAGCCGTTCCCCACAGACGGCTATGTGCTGCCGTACTGCAATTCGCCGTTTGAGAGCGAGACCCTGGCGCAGGATGTGTACCTGGAACTGCTGAACCAGGCGAAGAATTACGTGTATATTTTCACGCCGTATCTGGCAATTGATGACGAGATGCAGCACGCACTCTGCATGGCGGCACAGCGTGGCATAGATGTGCGGCTGGTGACGCCGGGAATCCCGGACAAGCGCATGGTCTATTCGCTGACGCGTTCGTATTATGAGCCGCTGATCCGTGCCGGTGTCCGCATCTATGAGTATACGCCGGGATTCATTCACGCAAAGAGTTACCTGGTGGACGATGAGATCGGCGTTGTGGGAACGATCAACATGGATTACCGCAGTCTGTATCTGCACATGGAAGATGCGGTGCTGCTGACCGGGTGCAGCGCTCTGCAAAAGCTGAAGATCGACTGCATGGTGACCATCGAGAAGAGCCGCCGTGTGACCTTGCAGGACTGCAAGCGCCGCCGCCACAGCTTGCTCTGGCAGGCGATTCTGCGCACCATCAGCCCGCTGCTCTGAGGTATGCCAACACACAAGAAAAAAGCCGTCCGTACATCTGTACGAACGGCTTTTCGATTTCCCATAAGAACGGGGAACAGATACTCAAAAAAGGCTCATAAACCCGACGGCTTTTCCCAGGATGCGGATGCTGTCCAGCTGCGCTCCCACGTAGACCAGCGGAGAATACGCCGGGTTTTCCGGCACCAGCTGCAGGATGGCATTGGTCTTGTCATAGTAGACCCGTTTCAGCGTTGCCTCATCGTCAATGATGACAGCGGCGATCTCGCCGTTTTCCACCATGGGCTGGCTGCGGATAAAGACGGCATCTCCGTCGTAGATCCGTGCGCCGATCATGCTGTCTCCACGGGCGAGCAGACAGAAATCTGCGGCGATCTCTGCGTCGGCGATGAGAAAAGTCTCCCGATCCTCCTGGGCGAAGATCGGTTCGCCGCAGGCAATCTCGCCCAGAAGCGGAAACCGTTTCAGTCGGATGGGTCGGAGATTCGGATAGTCCTCCAGGGAAAACGATGGTTCTTCTTCGCTCTCATAGCCAAGGAGCCATGCCTCCTTGACGCCCAGTGCCTTTGCAATGGCGTGCAGCTTGCTGTCCTTGGGACGAAATGCCCCGGAGCAGTACTGGCTCATGGTCGAACGTGAAATGCCGGTTTTGGCGCAGAGATCAGACTGCGTGATATGTTTCTGCTGCATTGCCTGATGCAGCCGGTGATGAAAAGATTCCATTGGGGTTTACCTCCGTGTTCTGTTTTTCGGAACAACTGCATTATACCACGTTTTTTCTCAAAAGGCAAGGGTCGGCTGCGAAAAAAACGCCTAGGGCAATCCTGCACAAAGTCCGGCTGTAAGCCTTGTGTGGTATCGCCTCAAAAATACGATGTTTTTTTCAATTCAAAGATTAGTCAAGACTAACTGAAAAAATATCGGTTTGCATTTGCCGAAACATGAGAATCCGAAAGGAATTGCAGCGAAATACGCCGTAATCTGAGCAAAAACTTTGTTAATCATGAGTCGTATTCCAAGTTGTTGATTTTTTCACAGGAAAATGGTATAATGCAAAATGGTGTGTAATAGCTGAGCGGCGGCAGATTTTGGCTTGACCGGGAATCGACACTCTTCGTGCAAGTGCCGCTTGTTCATACAAAATTTGCGATTGTCTCTTGAAAAATCGGGCGGAATATGCTATAATATAGTAGATAGCATTTCATGCTGCTTTTTCGTGCGGATACGACGGTATTTTCACGGAAAACACTGATTTTTCTGTCGTGGACAGCCGCAGGCTGTTCCACCGGGATATCCCTGGAAAAAGCGTTTGTTTTTGGGGATTGTCCCGATCATGATTGCGTTCGGACAGGACGGTTTGACGGCGAAAAAGCTGTGCTGTCTGCGCTTCACACCTGTGCTGCATGGTACAGGTGTATTGTGCTGTGCTGTGGTTTCGCAGGTGAGACTGCGGACAAGCAGCCCGGACTGGCAGACTGCAGCCAATGGCAGTGCAGCCTTTTTGCCGGACACAACGGGGTCTGCGTGATACAGACCCGAAGGAATGCCTGTGCGTTGTCACAGGCGATATCAAAACCAGAGACGATGCTGTGCCGTCTGCACGGCGTAGTCCGAATTTTCAAAATAGGAGAGATGAACATGGAGTATCGCATTGAACACGATTCGATGGGCGAGGTAAAGGTACCTGCCGACAAGTATTGGGCAGCTCAGACAGAGCGCAGCCACGAGAACTTTCTGATCGGTGTAGGCATCGAAACCATGCCCCGTGAGATCACACACGCTTTCGGTATCCTGAAAAAGGCTGCTGCAATGGCGAACCACAAGCTCCGTCCGGAGCGCATGACAGAGGAAAAGCTTTCTGCAATTTCCACTGCCTGTGACGAGGTGATCTCCGGCAGTCTGAATGAACACTTCCCGCTGGTCGTATGGCAGACAGGAAGCGGCACGCAGTCCAACATGAATGCCAATGAAGTTATTGCGAATCGTGGCAACGAAGTCGCTGGCAAGAAGATCCTGCATCCGAATGATGATGTTAACATGAGCCAGTCTTCCAATGACACATTCCCCACTGCAATGCACATCTCTGCTGTTCTGGCTGTAGAGGATAAGGTACTGCCGGCAATTGACGAATTGGTGGCAACCTTCCGCCGTCTGGAAGAAGAGCATGAGGGCATCGTAAAGAGCGGCAGAACCCATCTGCAGGATGCGACCCCGATCAAGTTCTCTCAGGAAATCAGCGGATGGCGCACATCCCTCGAGCGTGATCGCGAGATGCTCGTTTCTGCGCTGCCGTACCTGAAGACACTGGCGCTGGGCGGTACTGCTGTTGGTACCGGTCTGAATGCACCGGAGGGATTTGACGTAGAAGTTGCAAAGGCAGTTTCTAAACTGACCGGCAAGGAATTCGTCACCGCATCCAACAAGTTCCACGCTCTGACCAGCAAGGACGAGATCGTATTTGCACACGGCGCTCTGAAGGCACTGGCAGCAGATATGATGAAGATCGCAAATGACGTGCGCTGGCTGGCAAGCGGTCCGAGAGACGGTCTGGGTGAGATCACCATTCCGGAGAACGAACCGGGTTCGTCCATCATGCCGGGCAAGGTCAATCCGACACAGTGCGAACAGGCAACCATGGTGGCTGTTCAGGTAATGGGCAACGACGTGGCAGTTGGTATGGCAGCTTCTCAGGGCAACTTTGAGCTGAACGTATTCATGCCGGTCTGCGCTTACAATTTCCTGCAGTCTGCTCGTCTCCTGGCTGAGTCCATCATCTCCTTTAACAAGAACTGTGCAGTCGGCATCTGCGCTAACCGTGAAAAGATGCACCACAACCTGCACAATTCTCTGATGCTGGTAACAGCGCTGAACCCCTATATCGGTTATGAGAATGCCGCAAAGACTGCGAAGAAGGCATTCCGTGACAACATTTCGCTGAAGGAAGCCTGCGTTGAGCTGGGATTCCTGACAGCTGAACGGTTCGACGAAGTGTTCCATCCGGAACAGATGGTCTGAACCACCTGCGCCTCGGCGCAAAAAAACAGGAAGGAAAGGTAGTTTTGCTATGACATACAGTTATTTTCCGGGCTGTACCTTAAAGACCAAGGCGAAAGACCTCGATCACTATGCCCGGATCTCTGCTGAAGCACTGGGCTTTACACTGGAAGAACTTCCGGATTGGCAGTGCTGCGGCGGTGTGTATCCAATGGCGAAGAATGAGATCGCAACCAAGCTCTCATCCATTCGTGCGCTGGCAAAAGCAAAGGAACTGGGCCAGCCGCTGGTCACCCTCTGCTCTGCCTGTCATAACGTCATCAAGCAGGTCAATCATGATATGCAGACTGATGACAACATCGTTCTGAAAGCAAACAATTATCTGAAGCTGGCTGAGCCGTATCAGGGCGAGACCGAAGTGCTGCATTATCTGGAAGTGCTGCGGGACAAGGTCGGTTTCGATGAACTGAAAAAGAAAGTGGTCAACCCGCTGAAGGGCAAGAAGATCGCCGCTTATTACGGATGCCTTCTGCTGCGTCCGGGAAAGACCATGCAGATGGATAATCCGGAAAATCCGAAGATCCTGGAAGACTTTATCCGTGCGATCGGTGCGACTCCGGTGCTGTATCCGATGCGCAATGAGTGCTGCGGCGGATATCTGACACTGGATGAAAAGTCCGTGGCACAGTCCAGAAGCAACAAGGTTATGACCAGCGCCAAGGAAAACGGTGCGGAAATGGTCATCACCGCCTGTCCGCTTTGTCTGTATAACCTCCAGAAGAACTCCGGCGTTTCTGATGTGCCGGTCGTATACTTTACTGAGTTGCTCGCAGAAGCGCTCGGTCTGAAATAAGGAGGAACGGAAATGGCAGATTTGAAAGAACTCGTTCTGACGACCAGCGGTGTCAATCCGCTGAAATGTATGCGCTGCGGAAAGTGCAGCGGTACTTGTCCGTCCTATGATGCAATGGAATATCATCCGCACCAGTTCGTATACATGGTGGAAAAGGGCGACATCGAAAAGCTGATGGCATCCAAGTCCATTTATACGTGTCTCTCCTGCTTTGCCTGCGTAGAACGCTGTCCTCGTGACGTAGAACCGGCAAAACTGGTGGAAGCAGTCAGACTGGCGGTTATCCGTCAGCAGGGACAGAATCACCTGAAATCGGAGCAGATTCCCGAAATGCTGGATGATGATTTGCCGCAGCAGGCAATCGTCAGCGCATTCCGGAAATACAGCAAATAAGGAGGCATAAAAATGCGGAGAATAGGTGTTTTTGTATGCCACTGCGGTACGAACATTGCGGCGACCGTCGATGTAAAAACCGTTGCTGAGACTCTTGGAAAAGAGCCGGCAGTCGTTTTTGCGACCGACTATCCCTATATGTGCTCAGAGGCAGGTCAAAACATAATTAAAGATGCGATCAAGGAGTATCAGCTGGAGGGCGTTGTCGTATGTTCATGTTCTCCTCGTATGCACGAGGCGACATTCCGTAAGACAGTTTCAGCAGCCGGCTTGAACCCCTATATGCTGGAAGTCGCAAACATCCGTGAGCAGTGTTCATGGATCCATAAGGACATCCAGGAGGCTACAGCAAAGGCAATCGTCCTCGGACGTGCAGCCATTGCAAAGGTTTTGCTGAATACACCGCTGATCGCCGGCGAAAGCCCGGTAACCAAGCGTGCTTTGGTTATCGGCGGCGGTATCGCAGGTATCCAGACCGCTCTGGATATCGCAGAGGCTGGCTATCCGGTCGATATCGTAGAAAAAGAACCCACCATCGGCGGTAAGATGACACAGATCGATAAGACATTCCCGACACTGGACTGCTCTTCCTGTATTCTGACTCCGAAGATGGTAGAATGCGCACAGAATGACAAGATCACTATCTATTCCTACAGTGAAGTAGAGGCTGTGACCGGATTCGTGGGCAACTTCAGCGTTAAGATCCGCCGCAAGGCTCGTTTTGTCGATGAAGATAAATGTACCGGATGCGGCGCTTGTACCGAAAAGTGTCCGGTAAAGAATGTTCCGGATGCTTATAACCTGGGACTGAGCAACCGTCACGCTGCTTACATCCCGTTTGCACAGGCGATCCCGAACGTAGCTGTTCTGGACTCCACACGCTGCATCAAGCTCACCAAGGGCAAGTGCGGTCTGTGTTCCAAGGTATGTTCTGCCGGTGCGATCGACTATGAGCAGAAGGAAACCTTCGTGGAAGAAAAGTACGGCGCAATCGTTGCGGCTACTGGTTATAATCCGATCAACATCGACGGCTATGATGAATTTGCATATTCTCAGAGCAAGGATGTTGTGACTTCTCTGGAATTCGAGAGAATCCTCAAGGCAGACGGTCCGACCGATGGTCACCTGCAGCGTCTGTCCGACGGCAAGCAGCCGAAGACACTGGTATTCGTACAGTGCGTCGGCAGCCGTGAATCCGGTTCTCAGCATGGCTGCGGTAAGGAATACTGCTCCAAGATCTGCTGTATGTATACCGCAAAGCACGCTATGCTGTGCCGTGAAAAATATCCGGATACTGACGTTTATGTATTCTACATCGACGTTCGTACCCCGGGCAAGAACTATGATGAGTTCTATCGCCGTGCAGTAGAGCAGTATGGCGTACACTATATTAAGGGTATGGTCGGCAAGGTTGCACCGCAGGCTGACGGCACACTGGATGTTCAGGCATCTGATCTGATTTCCAACGAACAGCTGCACATCAAGGCTGACATGGTCGTTCTGGCTGCTGCAATCGAAGCAGACAAGAGCGCTCGTCCGCTGGCAACTATGCTGACAGCCAGCATGGATACCAACGACTTCTTTACTGAGGCACACGCAAAGCTGCGTCCGGTTGAGTCTCCGACTGCCGGTGTATTCCTCTCCGGTGTCTGCCAGGGCCCGAAGGATATTCCGGAAACCGTTGCACAGGCAGGCGCTGCTGCGTCGAAGGTCATCGGTCTGCTGGCAAAGGACAAGCTGTCCTGCAACCCGTGCGTATCTCACTCGGATCCCATGAAGTGCAATGGCTGCTCGTCTTGTGCAAATGTCTGCCCGTACGGCGCAATTACGTATGAGGAGAAGGACTTCAGCCGTCGGCAGGATGGCTCGATGATCCGTCGTGTGGCAATTGTCAATGAGGCAGTATGCCAGGGCTGCGGTGCTTGTACCGTTGCCTGCCCGTCCGGCGCAATGGATCTGAAGGGATTCGCAACCGGTCAGATTATGGCGGAGGTAGATGCAATATGCAAGTAAATCAGGAATTCAAACCGAAAATCGTCGCATTCTGCTGTAACTGGTGTTCTTATGCAGGTGCAGACCTTGCGGGTACAAACCGCTCGAATTATCCGGCAGATGTCAAGATCATCCGTGTACCTTGCTCCTGCCGTGTCAATCCACTCTTTATTCTGCGTGCGTTCCAGCGTGGTGCAGACGGCGTAATCCTCTGCGGATGTCACCCGGGTGACTGCCACTATACCACTGGTAACTACTATGCCCGCCGCAGAATGACACTGCTGTTCTCCATGCTGGATTATCTGGGCATCGAGAAAGAGCGTACCCGTGTAGAATGGGTATCCGCCGCAGAAGGTGCAAAGTTCGCTGCAACTATGAATGAGTTCGTAGAGACAGTAACTGCACTGGGCGAGAACAAGAGACTGGAGGATCTGAGATGCAAAGCGAAATGATGAAAAGAGCCTCCGAGCTGTTGGCAGACGGTACAGTTGTTCGTGTGCTGGGCTGGAAAAACGGTGAGTTTGTCTATGATCCCACACCGGCTGTGTTCGATTCTGCGGAAGCTTTGGAAAAAGATTTTGTATATCACGATTTCTGTGGCAGCAACCTGTCCAAGTATCTGATCAAGCTGTCTAAGCTGGACGGCAAGACACTGGTTTTCCTGAAACCCTGTGATTCCTACAGCTTTAACCAGCTGCTGACGGAACACCGCATCAAGCGTGAAAATGTTTACATCATCGGTATCCCGTGTGACGGCAAGCTGGATGCAGAAAAGGTACGTGACGCCGGCGCAGAAGGCATCCTGGGCATCACTACCGACGGCGACACCGTAAAGGTTGACACCATGTACGGCGAAGTCAGCGTAGCCAAGAAGGACTGCCTGCTGGAACGCTGCGAAGTCTGCAAGAGCCATAAGGTTGTTGTTTATGACGAAATGCTGGGCGAAAACGGAGAAGAAAATCCGGAATCCGGTCGTTTCGATATGGTAGAAAAGCTGGAGGCGATGACTCCGGACGAGCGCTATGCGTTCTGGCGTGGAGAGCTGTCCCGCTGCATCCGCTGTAATGCCTGCCGCAATATCTGCCCGGCGTGCAGCTGTGAGCAGTGCGTTTTTGATAACCCGGCATCCGGCGTTTCTCAGAAGGCAGCAGCAGACTCCTTCGAAGAGAATATGTTCCACATCATCCGTGCATTCCACGTTGCAGGCCGCTGTACGGACTGCGGAGAATGCTCCAGAGTATGTCCGCAGCACATTCCGCTCCATCTGCTGAACCGGAAGTTCATCAAGGATATCGACACCTATTACGGCGAATATCAGGCAGGTGCAGAGGCAGGCAGCCGTGCGCCGCTGGTGAACTTCACCAAGGAAGACTGCGAGCCGAATGTGGTTTATAAAGGAGGCAGCAAATAATGAAAAAAGTATCTCGAGAAAATCTGGACGCTTTGTTCGCTGCCATCGCAGAAGCAAAGAAACTCTATCTGCCGGTTGCTGACAGCACCGATGAAAAGCGCAGTGCAAAGTACACCGTATGGACACCGAAGACAAAGTATGCGTCTGAGGCTGTCAATACAGTTCGCAGCGCAAAGGACTTTTTCTTCCCGCAGGTAGAAAATATGGTCAACTTTAAGGTAAACGGCAAGAAGATCGAAGTGGATGACATCCGGACCGAGTGCGAAGATTTCGTGATCTTCGGCGTTCGTGCCTGCGATGCGGCAAGCTTTAAGATCCTGGACAGCGTATATCTGTCTGAGCCGGTAGATACCTTCTATCAGAACCGCCGGGAGCATGGCGTAGTTATGACAATGTCCTGCACCAAGCCCAGCGAAACCTGTTTCTGTTCTGTATTCGGCATTGATGCGGCAGAGCCTGCCGGCGATGTCAGCTGCTGGATGACAGACGATGCTGTTCTGATGCAGGCGAACACCGAAAAGGGTGAGGCGCTGCTGGCATCCCTGCCTATGCTGGAAGATGCCGCAGACGATGCTGCGGAAGAATCCAAGGCAAAGACAAAGGCAATTCTGGAAAAGCTGCCGCTGAAAAATCTGTCTACAGATTCCTTCGGCGGAGACAAGCTGATGGAACTGTTCAACTCCGATAAGTGGGCAGGACTTTCTGAGGCTTGCCTGGGCTGCGGAACCTGTACCTTCGTTTGCCCGACCTGCCAGTGCTATGATATCCGTGACTATGACACAGGTCACGGCGTTCAGCGGTTCCGCTGCTGGGACAGCTGTATGTACTCCGACTTTACCAAGACAGCCGGCGGTCAGCCTCGTCCGACACAGGTCGAGCGTTTCCGTCAGCGGTTCATGCACAAGCTGGTTTACTATCCGGCAAACAATGAAGGCGTATTCGGCTGTGTTGGCTGCGGCCGCTGCATGAAGAGCTGCCCGATTTCCATGAACATTGTCAAGGTCATGAAGACTTTAGGGGAGGGTAACGCATGAGACAAGAAGCATTGATTCCAAAAGTCGGCGTCGTAACTGACATCCGTCAGGATACCCCTGATGTAAAGACATTCCGTGTGGTTGGTCTGGATGGAAACAAGCTGTTCGAGCATATGCCCGGTCAGTGTGCGATGGTCTCCATTCCGGGCATCGGCGAAGGTATGTTCTCTATCACATCTTCTCCGACAAACAAGGAATTCATGGAATTTTCCATTAAAAAGTGCGGCTGTCTGACCAGCTGGCTCCATATGATGGAGGTTGGTCAGGAAGTGACAGTCAGAGGTCCGCTGGGAAAGAACTTCCCGGTAGAAACCGTTCCGACACCGGAAAACGGCAACTATGGTCTGAAAGGCAAGGATCTGCTGTTTATCGCCGGCGGTATCGGTCTGGCGCCGCTGCGTTCTGTCATTAACTACTGCCGTGACAAAAAGCGTGAGAATCCGGACGCTTATGGTTCTCTGCATATCATTTACGGTTCTCGTTCCAAGGACGATCTGGTTGACTATCAGGAGATCCTGGACGAATGGAGCCAGGACTGCAAGGTGGATCTGACCATCGACCGGGAACAGGAAGGCTGGGACGGTCATGTCGGCTTTATTCCGAACTATGTCAAGGAACTGAAGCCGGATCTGAACCGTACTGTTCTGATCTGCGGACCTCCGATCATGATTAAGTTCACTCTGGACGGTCTGAAAGAACTGGGCTTCCAGGAAGAACAGGTTTATACCACAATGGAACTGCGCATGAAGTGCGGTATCGGTAAGTGCGGCCGCTGCAATATCGGTGATAAGTATGTCTGCAAGGACGGTCCGGTATTCCGCTTTGATGAGCTGTCCGAACTGCCGAATGAATATTAATGGTAAAGGAGAATTCACATGGAACAGATGGTTAATGTGTTCGTGATGGGCAAGAAGTACGAGGTTCCTGCCAGTCTGACCATCATGAAGGCTTTGGAATACGCTGGCTATAAGCTGGTTCGTGGCTGCGGCTGCCGTAATGGTTTCTGCGGTGCTTGTGCAACGATCTATCGGGTGAAGGGTGACAGAGAACTCCATACCTGTCTGGCTTGCTCCACACAGGTCGTTGAGGGTATGTACATCACACAGCTGCCGTTCTTCCCGCTGATTAAGGAAATCTACGACATCAACGAGGTTCGTCCGGACGAGACCGTTATGATGAAGAACTATCCGGAGATCTATTCCTGCATCGGCTGCAACGCTTGTACAAACGCTTGTACACAGGGTCTGAATGTTATGCAGTATATCGCATATGCACAGCGTGCAGAGTACGCAAAGTGCGCAGAAGAGTCTTTCGACTGCGTAATGTGCGGCGTATGTTCTTCCCGCTGTCCGGCTGGCATCTCTCATCCGCAGGTTGCTATGCTGGCTCGCCGTCTGAACGGTAAGTACATTGAACCGAAATGTCAGCATCTGGCAGATCGTGTCAAGGAGATCGAAGAGGGCAAGTGCGAAGAGGCAATCCGTGCAAATATGGCACTGAGCGATGCTGAGATTCGTGAAAAGTATAACAATCGTGAGATTGAGAAGTAAGGGAGGTGCGGTATCATGTATACGGAAGAAATGCTGGAATCCATAAAGAAGGTTGAAGCAAAGCGTGCAGAAAATGCAGCAATGGAACCGAGAAGAATGACCGCAGAGGAAAAGGACCAGGTCCTGAAGGAAAATCACCCGGACTATCGTGAAGATCAGTTTGACGTGCTGTCTGTTGGTCCGAACAAGGGCGAAAAGGCTCCGAAGGAACTGGTAAAAATGCTCCAGTCCGACAGCCGTCTGAAGGACAATCTGCCGGATCTGTCCTGCCCGGACTATGAGACCGACGTTCTGATTATCGGCGGCGGCGGTGCCGGTGCATCTGCTGCCATCGAGGCAGACAACGCAGGCGAAAAGGTTATGATCGTAACCAAGCTGCGTATCGGTGATGCAAACACCATGATGGCAGAAGGCGGCATCCAGGCTGCGGACAAGCCGAACGACTCTCCGGCACAGCACTTCCTGGACTGCTTTGGCGGCGGTCACTTTGCTGCGGATAAGGAACTGGTTTACAAGCTGGTTACCGAGGCTCCGGACGGCATTCAGTGGCTCCAGGATCTGGGCGTTGAGTTCGACAAGGACGCAGAAGGCAACATGATCACAACACACGGCGGCGGTACATCCCGCAAGAGAATGCACGCTGCAAAGGACTATTCCGGTGCAGAGATCATGCGTACCCTGCGTGACGAAGTGCTGAACCGCAAGATCCCGGTTGTTGACTTTACTTCTGCAATCGAACTGATTATGGACGACAAGGGTCACTGCGCAGGTGCTGTTCTGATGAACATGGAAACCGGCGAGATCCTGATCGCAAAGGCAAAGGTTGTTATCATTGCTACCGGCGGTGCAGGCAGAATGCACTACCAGGGCTTCCCGACTTCCAACCACTACGGTGCAACCGCAGACGGTCTGGTTCTGGCTTATCGTGTTGGCGCTCCGCTGCGTGAGCAGTACACCCTGCAGTATCACCCGACCGGTGCTGCATTCCCGGAACAGATCTTCGGCGCACTGGTTACCGAAAAGGTTCGTTCTCTGGGCGCAAAGCTGGTTAACGTAGACGGCGAAGTATTCATGAATCCGCTGGAGACTCGTGACGTTACCGCATCTACCGTTATCCGTGAGTGCCGTCGTGGCAAGCAGGTCAACACACCGACCGGCGGTCAGGGCGTATGGCTGGATTCTCCGATGATCGATCTGATCCACGGCGAAGGCACCATCGAAAAGCGCATCCCGGCTATGCTGAGAATGTTCCTGAAGTACGGCATTGATATCCGGAAGCAGCCGATGCTGATCTATCCGACACTGCACTATCAGAACGGCGGCGTTAAGGTCGGCACAGACAGCCAGACCTGCGTAGAAAACCTGTTCGTTGCAGGTGAGGCTGCCGGCGGTGTACACGGCGAAAACAGACTGATGGGTAACTCCCTGCTGGACGTTATCGTATTCGGCCGTAACGCTGGTAAGTACGCTGCTGCAAAGGCAAAGACTGTTGAAGTCGGCAATCTGACTCTGGATCACGTTGCAAAGTTCGAAAAGGAACTGGCAGACGCTGGCATCCAGCCGGACGAAGTTTCTCCGAAGCTCCTGCCGGATTATACCCGTAAGGTAAACAACTAATCATATTTGCACAGAATTGTTTCTGATGCAATCATAAGAAAGCGGCGGCGTCTTAGATGCTGCCGCTTTTTCATTTGTGAATTTTTTGTGCATCTCTTGACAAGATAGCTGAAATTAGCTATAATAATAGAGTAAAAGAGAGTAGCTGGCGGGGCTTGTCCCTGTTTATGCGGCGTCAGTACGGTTGTTGTGAAACGACCCGCTTCATATCTAAACGGCGAGACTTTTACGGAGCACGTGGACAGGATAGCTGTCGGTTCCGTAAGGTCTCGCCGTTTTCTGTTTTTGTGCTTTTGGACAGCGCTCTGTGCAGGGCTGCCCGAAATACGCCGTTCGCCAGCTGCAAAAAGGAAAGGGATGTTGTGTATGAACGAACATTATCAGCAAACACCGGAAGAACTCTATCAGAAGTTGGATGCCTGTCCAGAGGGCTTGTCCGCCGAGACTGCGGCAAAGCATCTGGAACAATACGGGAAAAATGCCATCGCTGAGGCAAAAAAGACACCCACATGGCTGATTTTTCTGGAACAGTTCAAGGATTTTCTGGTTATCATCTTGATTATTGCGGCGCTGATCTCAGCGTTTACCGGAGACCTGGAAAGTTTTATCGTTATCATTGCCGTTATCACCATGAATGCAATTCTGGGAACGGTGCAGACCGTGAAGGCGGAAAAGTCGCTGTCCAATCTGAAAAAGCTGTCCTCGCCCACGGCAAAGGTACTTCGTGACGGTCAGACCGTGGTTCTGCCGGCAGAGGAGGTCACTGTAGGCGACCTGGTTCTCCTGGAGGCTGGCGACCAGATCCCGGCAGACGGCAGACTGGTGGACTGCGCATCGCTCCAGACAAACGAGAGCGCACTCACCGGCGAAAGCACCAACGTGGAGAAAACGGCGGACTGCATCACCGGAGAAGTGCCGCTGGCAGAGCGGAAGAACATGGTTTATTCCGGCGGTTTTGTCACCTACGGCAGAGGTGTCTGTCTTGTGACCGAAGTGGGAATGCAGACCGAAGTGGGAAAGATCGCATCGCTGATCCAGAATGCAGAGGCTCGGAAAACACCGCTGCAAATGACGCTGGATCAGTTCGGCAAGCGGCTTTCCATCGGCATCATGATCGTCTGTGCGCTGGTGTTTGTGCTGAGCATGATTCGTGTGGATGTCATCAATTTCGATGCAGTCATGGATTCTCTGATGTTCGCCATTGCCCTGGCTGTGGCAGCGATTCCGGAGGCGCTCAGCTCCATCGTCACCATTGTGCTTTCCTTCGGCACTCAGAAAATGTCCCAGGAACACGCCATTATGCGAAAGCTCCAGGCGGTAGAGGGACTCGGCTCTGTTTCGGTCATTTGCTCGGATAAGACCGGTACACTGACTCAGAACAAAATGACCGTCCGGAAAATCGTGGTACAGGATCACATGATTGCTGCGAATGATGTCAGCCCGGAGAATCCGGAGGAACAGGAACTGATTCTGGCATCCGTTTTGTGCAGTGATGCCACCTGTCAGAACGGCACAGAGATCGGCGACCCCACAGAGACTGCTCTGGTGCGCTTTGCCCAGGATTGCGGTCTCTCGGATGAAGAGATGCGCAGCAGCCATGCTCGTATCAGCGAAATCCCGTTTGATTCCGACCGTAAGCTGATGTCTACCCTCAACCAGTGCGGTGACGTGCGGAAGATGTATACCAAGGGTGCAACCGATGTGCTGCTGGACCGGATGCTGGTCTCCGATGCAGAAAAGCAGGAGATCGTCAAGCAGGTGGAGGAACTTTCAGAACAGGGACTCCGTGTGCTGTGCTTTGCGTCCAAGACTTTTTCCGGCGACGTGCTGGATGTGGCAGATGAAAACGGTCTGAACTATCTGGGACTGATCGCTGAAATGGACCCGCCTCGTGAAGAGTCCAAACAGGCGGTTGCCGAGTGTAAGTCTGCTGGCATCAAGCCGGTAATGATTACCGGCGACCACATTGTCACAGCGTCTGCGATTGCCAAGGAAATCGGCATTCTGGAAAAACCGGAAGAGGCGGTAGAAGGTGCGGCACTGGACGCTTACACCGACGAACAGCTGGTGGACTTTGTGGCAGATAAATCCGTCTATGCCCGTGTAACGCCGGAGCATAAGATCCGCATTGTTCGGGCATGGCAGAAACGTGGCAATATCGTTGCGATGACCGGTGACGGCGTCAACGATGCCCCGGCGCTGAAACAGGCAGACGTGGGCGTTGCCATGGGTATCACCGGTACAGAGGTTGCCAAGGATGCGGCAGCGATGGTACTGACGGACGATAACTTTGCAACCATCGTCAAGGCAGTCAAGAACGGCAGAAACATCTACGAGAACATCAAGAAAGCAATCCTGTTCCTGCTGTCCGGCAATCTGGCAGGTATCATTGCCGTGCTGTTCTGCTCTCTGGCAGGGCTGCCTGTGCCGTTTGCGCCAATCCACCTGTTGTTTATCAATCTGCTTACCGACTCGCTCCCGGCAATTGCACTGGGACTGGAACCCCATTCCGATGACGTGATGAAACGGAAACCCCGTCCGGCAAACGAATCCATTCTGACCAAGGACTTCCTCGTTAAGGTCGGCTATTCCGGCGTCATTATCAGTATCGCCACCATCGGCGCATTCCTGCTGGGCTACTTCTACCAGGGCGCACACAATGCCGGCGCAGCCATGACCATGGCATTCACCACACTGTGTATGTCCCGCCTGTTCCACGGATTCAGCTGTAAGGCGGAGAAACCGGTGATCTTCTCCAAGCGTCTGTGGAATAACCCGTTTGCCATTCTGGCATTTTTGGCAGGCATGGTACTGATTAACGCTGTGCTGTGGATTCCGGGGCTGCATGAGCTGTTCCAGATCGAAAACGGTATGTCCGGCGTACTGCTGGGTGCAATCTATGGCTTTAGCTTTGGCTCTATGGTTCTGATTCAGATCGTGAAAGCCATTGCCGCTGCTGTAAGAAAGAAATAAGAAAAGCTGTTTTTGCAGAAAAAATCCCTGCACTGTATATTTCGCAGTGCAGGGATTTTGTGTTATAGACTGGGTTCGTCGATTGCTTTCAGAAACGTCAGACTCCGTTCCAGAATCCCGTTGAGAAAAGCAATCAAAACGCCGTAATTGGTGTAGGGAACACCCTGTGCAGCAGCCCGTGCAGCACGGCTTTTCATTTCCTGTTGGTTCAGCATACAGCCGCCGCAGTGTACAACCAGTTGATACGGGGACAGATCTTCCGGAAAGCTGTTGCCGGAGGAAAAGTCAAACTGAAAGCTTTTTCCGGTGTAAGCCTGTATCCATTTCGGCAGCTTTACCGTGCCGATGTCGTTGCACTGGCGGTGGTGGGTGCAACCCTCAGAGATGAGGATGCGGCTGCCATCCGGGAGCGTTTGCAGCGTCTGTGCCGCCTGCATTGCCGGAGCGAGAACGCCCTTGAGCCTTGCGAACAGGATGGAAAACGAAGTTAGCAGAATTTCTTCCGGCACAATGGAGCGAACCGTTCCGAATACCTGGCTGTCGGTGACCACAAGGCGTGGAGGCTCTTTCAACAGGGAAAGGGTACGGCGGAGCTGTTCCGGCTGGGTCACCACGCAGATAGCGGTCTGGTCTAATATCTCCCGGATCGCCTGCACCTGGGGCAGGATCATCCGACCTTTCGGCGCAGATTCGTCAATGGGTGTCACCAGAAGTACTACATCTTCCGGATGCAGCAGGCTGCCGAACAGGCGGACAGATTGCCGGGCGATGGGCAGCTTTTGATAAAACCTGCCCAGTTCCTCCTTGAGTTCCCGGATTCCCTCGCCGGTGGCGGCGCTGACCGCAATGGCGTTTTCTGCCGGGGGAGTCGCCTGGTCGCATTTGTTCCAGACCTGTATGGTGGGAATGTGCCGCTGTTCCAGCTGCTGTAAGATTTCCCTGTCCTCCGGTGTCATGCCTGCTGCGGCATCTATCACCATGACGGCAATGTCCGTATGGGTCAGCGCCCGTTTTGCCTGCCGGACACGCAGCGAACCCAGCGTTCCCACATCGTCCAGTCCCGGTGTGTCTATGAGAACCACTGCGCCGATGGGCAGCAGCTCCATGGCTTTTTCCACGGTATCCGTGGTCGTGCCGCAGACCGGGGAGACGACTGATACCGTTTGTCCGGCGATGGCATTGATAAGACTGGATTTTCCGGCATTGCGCCGCCCGAAAAAGCCGATGTGTACCCGATTGGCACGAGGGGTCTGTTCCATATCCTGTTCTCCTTAAAACCGGAAATCTCTTGCGCCGTGCAGGATTTCCTGTAGGTACTGCTCTGTTTTGGTGCGTACTTTTTCGTTGGGGATGGCGAGCAGCTGGCGCTGTAATACTTCCTTGCCCAGCGCTCTGGTTTCCGGAGAGGCATAGTCCTCCAGAAATTCCTGTAGGGTGATGAGGGCATTGGGGTGACAGCAGTTCTGGATCTGACCGCTCTTACATAGGGACATGAACCGGTCGCCGGTGCGTCCGGCACGATAACAGGCGGTGCAGAAACTGGGAATGTAGTCCATCTCCATGAGCCAGCGGACGACCTCGTCCAGAGAGCGCTGGTCGCTGACATCGAACTGTGCGGAATTGTCGTCCGGGTTTTCAGGAATATCATAGCCGCCCACGCTTGTCCGGGAGCCGCCGCTGATCTGGGAAATGCCCAGCGGCAGGAGACGTTCCCGGACTGCCTGGCTTTCCCGTGTGGAAATAATCATGCCGGTATACGGCACAGAAATGCGGATGAGGGCGCAGATCTTGGCGAAAACATCGTCACTGATGCCGTTGTCGAAATCGTCCGGGTTGATATCCTCTGCCTTTTTGATGCGGGGAATACTGATGGTGTGCGGTCCTACGCCGTGAACTGCCTCCAGATGCTCTGCGTGCATGAGCAGTCCCACCAGCTCATAGGGATAGTTTTCCAGCCCGAACAGCACGCCCAGCCCCACATCGTCAATGCCGCCTGCCATGGCACGATCCATTGCCTCGGTGTGATAGTCGTAGTTGTGTTTCGGTCCGGTGGGATGCAGCTTTTCATAGCTCTCTTTGTGATAGGTCTCCTGGAACAGGATATAGGTGCCGATCCCTGCCTCTTTCAGCATATGGTATTCTTCTTCTGTGGTGGCGGCGATGTTCACATTGACCCGGCGGATCGCTCCGTTTTTGTGGTGGATGTGATAGATGGTGTCGATGCACTCCAGAATGTAGGAGATAGGATTGTGCAGCGGATCTTCGCCTGCCTCAATGGCGAGCCGTTTGTGTCCCATGTCCTGCAAAGCGGTGACTTCCCGGACAATGTCCTCCTGGGTCAGCTTTTTCCGGGAAATATGCTTGTTCTTGGCATGATACGGACAATAGGTACATCCGTTGACGCAGTAGTTGGACAGATACAGCGGCGCAAAGATGACGATGCGGCTGCCGTAGAAATCCAGCTTGATCTGCCGTGCCAGCCAGTTCATCTGCTCTGTGACTGTCTCATCCTCGCAGAGCAGCAGCACCGCAGCCTCCCGGTGGTTCAGCCCCTTGCGCAGCGCCGCCTTTGCCAGGATCTCAGATAACAGTGTTTTGTCGTCCTTGTGCGCTCTGGCATATTCCAATGTGTCCATGATCTCTGCATGGTTGATGAATTCTTCCGCCCGAAGAGAATGCGGATTATACAATATGATCGCCGTCCTTTGTGGTTTTGGCAGAGAAAAACTGCCGGATATTCTGTTGCTTTACCTGTTAATATTATAACACCTCAGATGCACCTTGTCAATTCGGCGACAAAAAAATGCCTAGTGAAAAAAACTTTTCCAGAAACCTTTTTGTGACTATTGACAAATTTTCTGAAAGGGTGTATAATAGTTCTATGAAATTCAGCGGCTGTTTTGTGCAATACATCCGCTGTACGTGAGAGCGGAACAGATAAGCTCTAAGATTGGAAAGGAAGATGGAATTATGAAGAATTTTTGGAAACGTCTGGGCAGTACAGGCGTAGCCGCAGCCCTTTGCCTGGGCATGGCGCAGGCTGTACCGGCTGCTGTGGTATCTGCGGCAGATCCGCTGTTCTCTTCGGAGTGTGAGGATCTTACTCTGGAAAACGACGCAAAGGTGGCGACAGATGTATACGGCAAGGCATATCCGGGTTATACCGGTGACGGCTTTGTCTGGGTCACCAATGCCGGAACTATGAGCTTTACCATAGACGCACCGGAGACCGGTATGTATCGTCTGATGACACGCTGCATCATGTATCTGGGCGACACTTCGAACGATATTCGTGAGGCACAGGTAACTGTCACACGTTCGGATGACAGCACAGCTACCAAGACCGTCAAGATCGCACACACAGACGACTGGAACGACTTCAACTGGGGCGACCTGAAACTGACCAAGGGCGAAAATACCATCACCTTCGGCGGCGGCTGGGGCTACTGCCTGTATGACAACATGACGCTGACACAGACTCCCAAGCCGGAGTATGAAAAGGCAACCGATACGCCGGTAGACCCGAAGGCAACCAAGGAGACCAAGGCGCTGATGTCCTACCTCAAGAGCGTTTACGGTTCTCACATCATTTCCGGACAGCAGGAGATCTACGGCGGCGGCAATGACGGCGATTCTGAAAAGGAATTCAACTATATCAAGGACAACACCGGAAAGTTGCCGGCGATCCGTGGCTTTGACTTTATGAACTACAACCCGCTGTACGGCTGGGATGACGGTACATCGGAGCGTGCTATCGAGTGGGCAAAGGACCGCAACGGTATTGTCACTGCATCGTGGCATATCAATGTCCCCATTGACTTCGACAACTATACACTGGGCGACATCGTAGACTGGAAGGAATGCACCTATAAGAACTACCAGGCATCGAACAGCACCTTTAATACTGCAAACGCAGTGAAGGAAGGCACCAAGGAGTATGAATACTTCCAGGAGGCAATGAAGGATCTGGCAGAACAGCTCCAGAAACTCCAGGATGCCAATGTGCCGATCATTCTCCGTCCGCTGCATGAGGCGCAGGGTAATGAAGGCAACTACGGCGACGGTACTTCCTGGTTCTGGTGGGGTGACCGTGGCGCAGAAGTATACAAGGAACTGTGGAAACTGCTGTACACCACACTGACCGAAAAGTATAACCTCCACAATATCATCTGGGAATACAACAGCTATAACTATGCAAACTCCGATACTTGGTATCCGGGCGATGACTATGTAGACATCGTGGCTTATGATAAGTACAACTGTGACTATAACCGGGATGACGGTCTCAGCTCCGGCACGCCGAACCTGAGTGCGATCTCTCCGATCTTCAACTATCTGTATGAACTGACCAACGGCAAGAAGATGGTTGCCATGGCTGAGAATGACTCTATCCCGTCCGAAGAGAACATGGTGATCGAGAATGCCGGCTGGCTGTATTTCTGCCCGTGGTACGGCGATCATCTGATGTCCAGCCAGTACAATGACCCGGCACAGCTGAAAAAAATGTACACCAGCGACTACTGCATCACACTGGATGAACTGCCGGAGGATCTGTATGGCGGTGCGAGTGTAGAACCTGGCACAACGCTTACCACAAAGGAAACCAGCGAGACAGTGTCAGAGACCACAACTGTCACAGAGACTTCTGCAACAGAGACCAGCGAAACCGAGAAGAGCAGTGAAACTGCTTCGGAAACAACAACGGAAACCACCAAGGAAAGTGTAACGACTTCCTCTGAGGAGCAGACGACCGAAACCACAGAGACAACGGAATCTTCCGCAACAACAGCATCGGCTACTACTGCAACCGAAACGGAAACAACAGTTGCAACTTCTACCACAGAAAGCAAGACCAGCGAAACATCCGGCAGTGTAGATCCGAAAAATGTACTGTACGGCGATGTAAACCTGGACGGCAGAGTGGATATCACCGATGCCGTACTGCTGAACAAGGTAGCTGCCGGCGCAGTGACCCTGGATACCGCAGAAAAGCAGGTAAATGCAGACTGCGATGCCAACGGCGAAGTGGACGGCAAGGACGCAGTTGTTCTGCTGAAGTTCCTGGTATCTCTCATCAAGACCTTGCCCAGCGCAGAATAATCACAGTATATTCAACTGCTGAATTATGAAAAATACCCTGTTTCCCCAAAAAGGAGACAGGGTATTTTTGTCATGTGTTTTGCTGATGCAGAAATTCCTCTTCCTGCTGGCGGCGCAGGGCATATTTTCGTTTGGTGGCGAGACCGCCACGAATATGACGTTCCTGTTTGTTCTGTTCCAGAATCTCTTTTACCTGTGTATACAGATCCGGCTGGATCTGTTCCAGCCGCTCGCTGACATCCTTATGTACGGTGCTTTTCGAGACACCGAACCATTCTGCTGCCGCACGAACCGTGGCTTTCTGCCGGACGATATACTCGCCGAGAATCACGGCACGTGTTTCGGACTGCTCTTTCATGATACCTCACTCCAATTGTGGTTTTGCTACAGCATATGCGGCGGCACAGGAAATGAGAACGGAGCAGGTTATAAAAATGTGATGCAGATTTTCAGAAAAGTTTATGAGAAATCGTTGACGTATTCCGGTAATTGTGTTACAATAAGAAACAGCGGCATAAGGTGACTTATGCAGAGTGTACTCTGATCTCTATGGAGTGCATCTCAGAAAACAAAGTGATCCCGGACGGCGGATCATGGAAAGGACAATTTACATATGGTTTGGGAACTCATCAAATCACTGATTTTCGGTATTGTGGAGGGCATCACCGAATGGCTGCCGATCAGCAGTACCGGACACTTGATCCTGCTGGACGAATTCTTAAAGCTGGACGCATCCGATAACTTCAAGGAAATGTTCGATGTTGTGATTCAGCTGGGTGCAATTCTAGCGGTCGTGGTCATCTACTGGAACAAGCTGTGGCCCTTTGGCAAACAGAACAATCCGCATCCCATGGCACAGACCGGATTCGGCGCTTGTCTGAAAAAGGACATTCTCCAGATGTGGTGCAAGGTCATTGTGGCAACAGTGCCGGCGGCTGTGATCGGTCTGCTGCTGGACGACTGGAGCCAGGCGCATCTGTACAACGCCTGGACGGTTGCCATCATGCTGATCCTGTTCGGTATCGCCTTTATCTGGATCGAAAAGTGGCACAAAAACCGTACCCCGAAGATGAACAGCATCGCCTCCTTGAAGTACAGCACCGTGCTGCTGATCGGCGTATTTCAGCTGATCGCAGCAATATTTCCGGGAACCTCCCGTTCCGGTGCAACCATCGTCGGCGCACTGCTGCTGGGCGTTTCCAGAACAGCTGCGGCAGAGTTCACCTTTTTCCTGGCGATTCCGGCGATGTTCGGCGCAAGCCTGCTGAAACTGGTGAAGTGCGGACTCCCGGCTACCGGTATGGAGACTGCACTTCTGCTGATCGGCATGATCTCCGCATTCCTGGTATCTATCGTCGTCATCCGTTTCCTGATGAGCTATATCAAGAAACATGACTTCACTGTATTCGGCTGGTATCGTATCGTTCTCGGCGTTCTGGTGCTGATCGGCGGTATTACCGGATTTATTGGATAAGTACATATTTTGCGTAAAAAATCCCCGTGTATCCTGCTAGTTGGATACACGGGGATTTCTCTTTTGGGAATCACATCACTGCGCAGCCGGAGTGTTCGTAACTGCGGTGGTGTAGGTCGTCAGTGTTGTTGCAGCCGTGCCTGTGCCGCCGGGGACAATGGCGTGCTGTTTCAGATAATCCTCCCACAGAGAAAGGGAGTTGCCCAGCAGGTGGATGCCGTCCGAAGTGAGAGACGCATCCAGACAGCCGTTGGCGTCCATGACAGCCTCGTTGACGTTGAGGTAGTAGATGTTATCCTGCGGATTCGCCAGCGCCTCCAGCGCCTGGTTTCGGGCGTTGACAGTTGCGTTGTTGATCGCACCGCCCGGATTGTCCTGGGATGCCGCAACCACCAGAATGCTTTGCAGATAGATAATCGCATTGGGCTGTGCCTGGCGTATCTGTGAAATGACGCCGGCGTAGGTCTGCGCCCAGCTTTCAGTGGTGCCGGTTCCCAGCTCGTTCAGTCCCAGCATGATATAGACTTTGCCGTACTGTTTTTGCGCCAGCTTTTGCGACAGTGTGACGCTTTCGCCGGTGTTCGGGTTGCCGGCTGCCTTTTCTGTGACCTTGAAAATGGACAGTCCCACGCTGGAGAAAAAGTCCGCATTGGTCAGGCTGCCGTACAGCGCCAGACCTTCTGTCCGGGAGTCGCCGATAAAGAGGGCATCGCTAAAATAGGAATCGTCCACCGTCTGGAATACAGCGGCAGGCGCTGTGGTTTCCGTGACCAGGGGCTGACCGGTTGCAAGGGTCGTTTCTGCCGGCTGTGTTGTGGTTTGCGCCATCGTTGTGGCAGGATCCTCGATTTTTTTGGCATTCTGTACTAAGTCCCAGATGTTTGCAACTGCAATGGAGACCACAAATGCCATAATCAAAGGATACCGTTTGAGAAATTTCAGAAAATTCATGAAAATGCTCCTTTCATGGCATGGGTCAGAACTGGAAGTACAGGAACGGATTGTTCGTCTGTGTCATCATCGCACGAATTGCCAGCACGAACAGAATCAGCAAAAGCAGCATACAGAAGCCGCTCTTGCGGAACTTTTTGTAATACATCAGAGGCAGCGGCGTGCTGAACAGAACACAGGGAACCAGGATCTTCCAATAGTTGTGGAATGCCTGCACTGCATCCCTGGTGTTGGACTGTACCTCATCCGAAGTGAGGAACGGGAACAGACGGGTAAAGTATGTGCCGAGCTGGTGCATATCCGTGATGGCAAAGACCATCCAGGTGAGGGGGATGATAAAGATGATATAGGCGTGTTTCAGAATGTGTGTGCGCTCTAGGAACTTGCCGTAGACGTTCTTTTCCAGTGTCAGCAGCACGAAGAAAATGAGACCCCACAGGACAAAGTTCCAGCTTGCGCCGTGCCACAGTCCGGTGAATGCCCAGACCGCCAGCATATTCCGCATGGTTTTCCATTTTCCTACCCGGCTGCCGCCCAGCGGAAAGTAAATGTAATTCTTGAACCAGCGTCCCAGGGTGATGTGCCATCTGCGCCAGAACTCGCCGGCTGAGCCGGACATATACGGCAGATTAAAGTTCTGCGGCAGTTCAAATCCCAGCATTTTTCCCACGCCGATTGCCATCATGGAATAGCCGGAAAAGTCGAAGTAGATCTGAAAGCTGTAGGCGAATGCACCCAGCCAGGCATAAGGGGTGGAGATACTATCATACCCGATCACGGACAGATTATTCCAGAGACCGCCCATGGGATTCGCCAAAAGCGTTTTTGCGCTCAGACCCAGGACGAAGGTCTCCATGCCCTCTTCCAGCAGCCGGATGTCCACACGGCGGTTGTGCATCTGGGGCTGGATCTCGCTGTACATACAGATCGGACCGGAGATCAACTGGGGGAACATACACAGATAAACGCCCAGATCCAGCAGGCTTCTCGCCGGACGTGTCTTGTTTTGGTACACGTCAATGAGATAGGATGTGATCTGGAACGTGAAAAAGCTGATGCCCAGGGGCATGATGATAGATGCCTTTGGAATAGCGACGTGAAAGATCGACAGCAGGGAATTCAGATTGCCGATCAGGAAGTTGGTGTATTTGAATACCACCAAAAGCCCGAAGTTGTAGACCAGACCGCCGATCAGATAGCGCTTTGCCTGCTGCGGATGCCTTGCGTGCGAACCGCTGATGAGCCGGGAAAGTCCATAGTTGATGACCAGGGACAACAGCAGGAGCAGGGTATACCAGCCGCTGCCGATGGCGTAGAAAACAAGGCTGCCGATGATGAGTGTGATGTTTCGGTATTTCTGCGGTGTAGCATAGTATGCCAGCAGGAAAATCGGCAGAAATTGAAACAAGAATTCAATTGTGCTGAAAACCATATATGATTCCTCAATTCCCCTTCGATATTTTTTTCTGTTTTGCGGTGCTGCTTTTTATCTATTCTATGCAGGCAAACACAAATAACAACACCCCGACAAGCGAGGTGTCTCACATTATATCATAAGAAAAATCTGTCGTTTTTTCAAGAACGATGTCATAACAAATGAGTTACAATTCAATGACAAATCCAGTTTGTCCCAGATGCAGAACAGGCGCTTAGTCCTTCTTTTCCGCAGCCGGTGCATAGCAGGTGAAAACATTTTCCACGTGGTCGGTGTCCTTTACCTTGGTGCAGGCGCTGACCAGCGGAACCACGATCAGAGAAAGCAGCATTGCAATTGCGCCGGCATTGATCGGGGATGCCAGATTCAGCGGCAGGCTTGCGGCAGCCTTGGACAGTTCCGGGTTCCAGCCAAAGCCGAACAGGAACATATGTACCAGCGTCAGACCGATGCCCAAGATAAAGCTGCACCATACTGCCGGCTTTGTGACCTTCTTGCTGAACAGACCATACATGAACGGTCCCAGGAATGCGCCTGCCAGTGCGCCCCAGGAATAGGACATCAGCGTGGAGATCGAGGCGTTCTTGTTGAACGCCAGCAGAACGGAGATCACCAGGAATACGGCGATCAGCACACGCATGATAAGCATTTCCTTTTTGTCAGAGCATTTTTTCATATTGGGCTTGATGAGGTCGATGGTCAGCGTGGAGCTGGAAGTCAGTACCAATGATGACAGGGTAGACATGGATGCCGACAGCACCAGAACAACGACCAGACCAATGAGGATATCCGGCAGTGCAGTGTGCAGCAGAGACGGGATCATAGCGTCAAAATCCGGCTTGCCGTTGGACAGGGTGGAGATCACTGTCTTGTCGCTGCCGTCTGCGCTCAGCGTGCAGAACAGCCGGTCGAAACCGCCCAGCAGATAAGAACCGCCGGCAACGATCAGTGCAAAGACGGTGGAGATCACAGCACCCTTTTTGATGTCGTTTTCGCTCTTGATGGCATAGAACTTGTGTACCATCTGGGGCAGACCCCAGGTGCCAAGTGATGTCAGAACCACAACGCCCAGCAGATTCAGCGGATCCGGTCCGAATACGGAGTTCAGCGTGTTGGTCTTGCCGTTGACTTCAATATCGCCCAGTGCAGCCAGTGCAGCAGTCATGCCGCCACGGTTGTGGATCGCACAGATCACTACGGCAGCGATGCCCACCAGCATGACAATGCCCTGGATAAAGTCGTTGATCGCAGTTGCCGCATAGCCGCCCAGGATCACGTAGATCGCCGTCAGCAGCGCCATAACAATAATGATGATCTTGTATGCGCCCTCGGACTCGATCTGGAACGCCATGTTAAACAGACGGGACAGACCGTTGTACACCGATGCGGTATAGGGAATCAGAAAGATAAAGACGATCACAGCGGCTGCGACTTTCAGTCCTTTGGAGTTCCAGCGCTTTTCGAAGTATTCCGGCATGGTTTTTGCGCCCAGCGACTGCGTCATGATGCGGGTGCGCCGTCCCAGGACGATCCATGCCAGCAGACTGCCCAGCAGGGCGTTGCCGATGCCGACCCATGCGGCAGAAACGCCGTATGTCCAGCCGAACTGTCCGGCATAGCCGATGAAGACTACAGCGGAAAAATAAGATGTGCCGTAGGCGAATGCGGTGAGCCATGAGCCGACGCTGTGACCGCCAAGGACAAAATCACTGACGGAGCGAGTCTGCCGTGCGGTGTAGACGCCAATGCCCATCATGATCGCCACATAAATGATGATCATGCCAATGGTAATTGCGGTTGTCATATTCCTCTCCTTTGTGGCAGCAGGAGCGCTGCCGAAACATAAATTTGCGGCATCTTTGCGGCATCTTTCAAAAATCCGAAAATGCGCATCTTCCATTATAATGGAAATGTCGGTTTTTGTCAACCTTTTTTCTGCTTTTCGGGCGAAATGCTGTAAAATGATGAAACGGCTTGAGAATTTACATATTGTTCACTGGATTTTTTGCAGAAAATTCCGAAAAAGGCTTGACAAGCCGTCAAATGTATGCTATCCTATAGTTAGTCAATGCTAACTCTTGAAGAAGCAAAGATCCCCAGCTGTGCGGAACATGGCTGACGAGTCGTGAAACGCACAGTTCTTGATGACGAGGGTCTGCTTGGCTGCCAGAAATATCGACGGGCTGCGGCGTGTGCCGCAAAAGCCCAGGAACTTTGTGAGGTGAAATTATCCAATGAGCGTTGTGATTATCGGAGGAAACGAGTGTATGAGCCGCCAGTATGCCGATGTGTGTATGGCGCACGGCTGTACGGCAAAGGTGTTCCCGAAAGAAACCGGACCCATCGAAAAGAAGATCGGTTCTCCGGATCTGATGATCCTGTTTACCCGTACCGTATCCCATAAGATGGTACAGGGTGCTGTGAAGGCAGCGAAGAAAAATTCCATTCCCATTGCCAGAGTGCAGAGCAGCAGTATTTCTGCACTGCGTGCGCTGCTGGGACAGCGTGGCATGGTAGAGGCATAAGTGCTTTTCGTCTGCGGTGAGCGTGAGATGCTGCTGCGAAAAAGCTTTTGCATACAAGAGACCGGCGTTTTGGAAGAGAGCGCCGGTCTTTTTTTGCAGCTGTGCGTCTGTTCTGGTTGTGAAGTTGCACAAAAATTTTGATAAAACGCTTGATTATTCTTGACAAAGTTCCGCCGATATGGTATGATAAAAATGTACGTAAACGTAACCGGCATTCTGTGTTGTGCCGGAAATGAAGAATTGGAGTGAAGACGAAATGAATCGGAAAGGGAATTTGAAAACAAAGCTGGCAGCAGTATTTTCTGCCGGCGTACTGGCTGTTACGGGAACTGCATCGGCAGTTTCCGGGATGACAGTCTCGGCACAGCCGTCAGCCGGTACATACGGAGACGCACTGAAACTGTCTCTGTACTTTTTTGACGCAAACCAGTGCGGCGCAGATGACAACGTGCTGACCTGGCGTGGAAAGTGTCATACCTATGATGCAGAAGCATCGCTGAGCAGTGCCAAGGGACTGTCCTCCAGCTCCATGGCAGCGATCAAAGCGGCAAACGGCGGTTCGGATACGGTAGATGTGTCCGGCGGCTATCACGATGCAGGAGACCATTTGAAGTTCTCGAACACAATGGGATATTCCTGCACCAATCTGGCATGGTCTTATTTTGAAAACCCGAATTCCTATAAGGAGACCGGAAGTGAAGACCACCTGCTGTACATTCTGAAAAAAATGTGCGATTACTTTATGAAAGTGACCTATCTGGATGACAGCGGCAATGTCATTGCGTTCTGCTATATGGTAGGTGACGACCAGGATCACAACATCTGGACTGCACCGGAAGTGCAGACACAGAACAGACCGACATACTGGGCAGATGCGTCCAACCCGTCAGTAGATGCGTCCGGTCATATGGCAGCAGCTCTGGCAGCAACTTCTCTGGCATTCCGGGATAAGAATGCAGATTATGCAGATGCCTGCCTGAAGTATGCAAACGCACTGGAAAAGTTTACAGAAAAATATCCGAAAGCAACCTATGAGGGAATCGGTAGCTACTATTCCTGCGGCAATATCGAAGATAAGGTAGCATGGAGTGACCTGTGGTGTGCGATCGCCAACAACAACGGAAAACTGCCGGATTCCTACCAGGCACAGTATACACCGTCCAACGGCGTATACAACGGCAGTATCTACGATTACTGGGTTTATTCCTGGGATAAGGTATGGGGCGGTTATTCTGCTCTGCTGTACTCCATGGATCCTCAGAAGTACAGTGCGCACGGCAGCGAGCTGGTGTTTGACATGGATCAGCTGGTAGGCAACAAGAACCAGGCATATTATCCGGTCGGCGGCGGCTGGGGTGCATCCCGTTACAACTGCGCATGGCAGATGTATGCTTTGACTTATGCAAAGTATACCAGCGGACAGGACAAATACAATGAATATGCGCAGGGTCAGATGGACTACCTGCTGGGAAACAATCCGGCAAACCGCAGCTATCTAATCGGCTTTGGCGATTCTTATCCGCAGCATATCCACCACAGAGCAGCAAATCCGGATAAGGGTACTGCGAAATACACTCTGTATGGTACACTGGTCGGCGGTCCGACAGATGCCAACGGTTCTTATGACGATAACACGGACTCTTATTCCTGCACAGAACCGGCGCTGGATTACAATGGCTGCTTTGCACTGGCAATTGCCGGACTGTATGCCGTTTACGGCGGTTCGACAACAGCTGCACAGAGTGCAATTGCATCTGCTTCTGAAATCAACAGCGACTTTGTATTCAGCTATGGCGGCGGCGAGACTCCTCAGCCCGGCACAACCGAGACCACGGAGCAGACCACGACCACAACAGAAGAGACAACAACGACAGCAGAAACTACCACAACAGAGGACACTACCGAGACACCGGATCCGATGGCAGCGTGGGAAAAGGTACCGGATTCTATGATCGTCGGCGAGACCGCTGAGGCATCTGTTACCTATTCCATCATCAGCAACGACTTCGATTGGGCATCCTCTGACCCGGATATTCTGAGCGTAGAAGGAAACGGCAACAAGGCAACGCTGACGGCAAAACAGCCGGGTGTTATTGCGCTGACTGCATCCAACGGCTTTGAAACGCTGCTCAAGGAAATTACCGTATATCCGGCAGAAACAACTGCAACAACGGTAGAGACCACCACAGAAACAACCGAAACCACTACCGTTTCGAATGAAACCGAAACCACAGTTTCTGAAAGTGATACCACAGCAACTTCTTCTGAAACCACGACAGAGACCACAAACACCACAGCTACCGGCGCTCCGGCTGGCACACTCTACGGTGACATCAATCTGGACGGCAGAGTAGACATCACCGATGCCGTACTGCTGAACAAGGTCGCTGCCGGCGCAGTGACCCTGGATACCCCGGAAAAACAGGCAAACGCAGACTGCGATGCCAACGGCGAAGTGGACGGCAAGGACGCAGTTGTCCTGCTGAAGTTCCTGGTATCTCTCATCAAGACCCTGCCCAGCGCAGAATAACGCACCTGACGGAACAGGAGGTTTGTGTCTCATGAATCGAAAAGCCCTGCAAAAGCTGTCTTACGGGGTGTACCTGGTGACGACAGCGCAGAACGGAAAATCCTATGGCTGTGTGGCGAACAGCGCCATGCAGATCACCTCTTCTCCGGCACAGATCGCCGTGAGCATCAACCATGACAATGCCACCCACGACCAGATCGCACAGAGCGGAAAGTTTGCCTTGTCGATTCTGGCAACAGACACTGACCCGGCGCTGATCGGCGGATTCGGGTATCGTTCCAGCCGGGATGCAGACAAATTTGCCGGCGTTCCCAGCGCAGAACATGACGGTATGCCGGTGCCGGATGCGGCAATGGCTTGGATCACCTGCCGGGTGGTAAAGATCATGACCGCCGGAACACACACCATTTTTCTGGGCGAGGTAACAGACTGTGAGCTGAACCGTGCCGACGGCATTCCCATGACCTATCTGTATTACCATACGGTCATCAAGGGAAACAGCCCGAAAAATGCACCGACTTATGTTCCGCCGGAGGAAAAGTGAGCAGATCACTGAAAAAATCAAAAATTACTTGACATTTCAAAAAAAGTGTGGTATACTGTTTGTCGATTGATATCGACAGTTCGTTTGCGCCATCCTGTCGTTAAATAAAACCAGGGCATCCGAAACAGTAAACTACCGGGGACGGGATTGTTCCTGTGTGCAGGCGATGCCTGTTTGAAATGAATTTTGGATGCAGCCGTATGTTGATGCGGCTGCATTTTTTTGTTAGGAGGAAATCTGATGTTTGAACTCAAGACATCTGCCAGCTTTGACAGTGCACATTTTCTGTCCGGCTATCAGGGAAAATGCGCCAATCTCCATGGACACCGCTGGAAGATCGAAGTGACCGTAGGAAAAGAGACCTTACAGGAAGAGGGCAATTACCGGGACATGGTGATCGACTTCGGCGATGTGAAAAAGGCTGTCCGTGACCTGGCAGACAGCTATGACCATGCGCTGATCTATGAAGAGGGTACGCTCCAGCGGGCAACGGTAGAGGCACTTCTGGCGGAGGGATTCCGTCTGATCGCCGTGCCGTTTCGTCCCACTGCGGAACAGTTTTCCAAATGCTTTTATGAAAAACTGTCCTCCGACGGTCTGCCTGTCCGCCGGGTGGCAGTGTATGAAACACCGGAAAACTGTGCTGTATACGAGGTGTGAGCCATGAATTCGTATGCAGTAGCTGAGAAATTTGTCAGCATCAACGGCGAGGGAAAGCACGCCGGGGAATTGGCAGTGTTCCTGCGGTTTCGTGGCTGTAACCTGGCGTGCGGCTTTTGCGATACCAAGTGGGCAAATACTGCCGCAGCTCCGGCAGTGCGGATGACGACCGATGAACTGGTGGCATATGTCCGGGAAACTGGCGTGCGGAATGTGACGCTGACCGGCGGCGAGCCGCTGCTCCAGCCGGGCATTGATGAGTTGATTACGGCGCTGGGTGCGCTGGGCTATCGGGTGGAGATCGAGACGAACGGCAGCGTTTCGCTCCAGCCTTTTGCGTCCCTGTCGTTCCGTCCGTGCTTTACCATGGATTATAAGCTGCCGGGGAGCGGCATGGAACAGACCATGCTGCCGGAGAATTTTTCCCTGCTGCGCAGCCGGGATGCCGTGAAATTTGTGGCAGGCAGCCGGGCAGATCTGGAACGGGCGCTGGAAATCATCCGGAAATATGGTCTGATCGACCGCTGTACCGTGTTTTTCAGCCCGGTATTCGGCTCGATCGAACCGGCGGAGATCGTGGAATTCCTAAAAGAACATACGCTGAATGGAGTACGGCTGCAGCTGCAGCTGCATAAGTTTATCTGGGATCCCTTGCAGCGTGGAGTATGAGGAGTAAAAAGCATGGATACAAAAGCAATTGAAACACATATCCGGGGCATTTTAGAAGCGATCGGCGAAGACCCGGATCGGGAAGGTTTGCGGGAGACGCCGCAGCGTGTGGCGAGAATGTACGAGGAGATTTTTGCCGGTGTGCAGTATTCCAATCATGAGATTGCTGAGATGTTCGGAAAAACCTTTGATGCCCCTTCTCCCAGCCAGTCCCAGACTGCAGTGGTCATGAAAGATATCAGCGTGTTCAGTTATTGTGAGCATCACATGGCGTTGATGTACGATATGAAAGTCAACGTGGCATATGTGCCACGGGGCAGGGTGATCGGTCTGAGCAAAATTGCCCGGATCTGCGACATGGCGTCCAAGCGTCTGCAATTGCAGGAGCGCCTGGGACAGGATATCGCAGAGATTTTGATGGAGGCGGTGGGAACACCGGACGTTGGCGTAGTCATCACCGGCTCGCACAGCTGCATGACGGCTCGTGGCATCCGCAACGTCTCATCTCGAACCACAACGAAAACCTTCTGCGGCGCATTCCAGACGGATCACGCTTTGCAGGAATTACTCTAGGAGGATAGATCATATGAAAGCATTGGTTCTTTTCAGCGGCGGCGTAGACAGTACAACCTGTCTGGGGCTTGCTGTGGATAAGTACGGCGCAGACCAGGTGCTGGCGCTGTCGGTATCTTACGGACAAAAGCATCAGAAAGAGGTAGAGGCTGCCGGAAAAATTGCGGCGCACTACGGCGTAAAGTGGCAGCAGCTGGACCTGTCCGTGATTTTTGCGGACTCCAACTGCTCTCTGCTCAGCGGTTCTACCCAGGAGATTCCCAAGGAGACTTACGCAGAACAGCTCCAGGAGACAAACGGCAGCCCGGTTTCCACCTATGTGCCGTTCCGGAATGGTCTGTTTCTGTCCAGTGCGGCAAGCATTGCCTTGTCTAACGGCTGCGAAGTGATTTATTACGGTGCGCACAGCGATGACGCCGCCGGAAACGCATACCCGGACTGCAGCACTGCATTCAACGATGCCATCAGCCAGGCAATCTATCTGGGCAGCGGCAACCAGCTGCACATTGAGGCGCCTTTTGTCACCTGGACAAAGGCAGACGTTGTGAAAAAGGGTCTGGAACTGGGCGTACCGTATGAACTGACCTGGAGCTGCTACGAAGGCGGAGACAAGCCCTGCGGCGTCTGCGGCACCTGCCGTGACCGTGCGGCGGCTTTCGCAGCAAACGGTATCCAGGATCCGGCACTGGGAGGTGAATGAAATGGCAGGAAGAAGTAAAGAAGAAACCGGCGATATCACACTGCTGGGCAATCAGAACACCAAGTATTCCAGCGATTATGCCCCGGAGGTGCTGGAGACATTCCCGAATAAGCATCCGGGACGGGATTATTTCGTCAAGTTCAATTGTCCGGAGTTCACCAGTCTCTGCCCCATCACCGGGCAGCCGGATTTTGCGACGCTGTATATCTCCTATGTTCCACGGGAGATCATGGTGGAGAGCAAGTCGCTGAAACTGTATCTGTTCAGTTTCCGGAATCACGGCGATTTCCACGAGGACTGTGTCAACATCATCATGAACGATCTGATTCAGCTGATGGAGCCGGCATATATCGAGGTCTGGGGCAAGTTCCTGCCCCGTGGCGGCATTTCCATTGACCCGTACTGCAACTACGGCAGACCGGGAACCAAGTGGGAACAGGTGGCATGGGACAGACTGACCCATCATGACCTGTTTCCGGAAAAGGTGGATAACCGATAATTCCGCTTTGGAAAAAATAACAACCACGAACAATGGCGTTCGGCGTTACAGGATTTTTCTGTCCTGTCGTACCGGACGCTTTTTTGTACTATGCTATTGCGATAAAAAGTTTTTTTGGAATTTTGCACAATTTTTCTTGCAATCCATACGGAAGTATGGTATAATAAAAATGTTTTTTTCTGACACTGTCGGAATATGCAGAAAGAAGGTGTATTTCGCCGCCTTTATCATCCGGCGTTCTGCACACATATCTGCGGAAAAATAATAAAGGAAGTGAACACAAATGGAAACGTTGACAAACGTCATCAAACAAATTGACGCATGGGTGTGGGGCATTCCGCTGATCCTGCTGATCCTGCTGTGCGGCATCTGGCTTACCATTCGTGTCCGTGGATTACAGGTGCGCCGCATTGGTCTCGCCTTGAAGTTCATGGTAAAGAATGAAGAAGAGGGTGAAGGCGAGGTCACCAGCTTCGGCGCACTTTGTACCGCATTGTCTGCCACCATCGGTACCGGCAACATTGTCGGTGTTGCAACTGCGATCGCTGCCGGCGGTCCGGGCGCACTGTTCTGGATGGAAATTGCTGCCCTGTTCGGTATGGCGACCAAGTATGCCGAGGGTTTCCTCGCCATCAAGTATCGTACTGTTGACAAAGAGGGACATTATCTGGGCGGTCCGTTCTACTATATTGAAAATGGTATGGGTTCTCGCTGGAAGTGGCTGGCAAAGCTGTTCGCCCTGTTTGGCGTGCTTGCCGGACTGCTGGGCATCGGTACGATTGCCCAGATCAACGGCATTACCTCTGCGGCAAACAACTTCTTTGATGCCAAGAGTGAGCATATTGCATTCACACTGTTTGACACAGACTATACCTGGACAACGGTCATCATGGGGCTGATTATCACGATCTGTGTTGCGCTGGTTGTTATCGGCGGTCTGAAGCGTATCTCTCAGATCTCCCAGGTAGTTGTACCGTTTATGGCAGTGGCATATGTGCTCTGCTGTCTGATTATGATGATTTGCAATGTGACTGTCATTCCCCACGCTGTTGTGGAAATTGTAAAGAGCGCATTCGGTATGGATGCGGTTGCCGGCGGCGCACTGGGTGCTATGATCGTGGCAATGCAGAAGGGTGTTGCAAGAGGTATCTTCTCCAATGAGGCTGGTCTGGGTTCTGCCCCGATCGCAGCTGCCGCAGCCCGTACCAAGGAACCGGTTCGCCAGGGTCTGGTAACCATGACCGGTACTTTTATTGATACCATTGTGATCTGCACCATGACCGGTCTTTCCATCGTCATTTCCGGCGCATGGCAGAACCCGGATCTCCAGGGCGTACAGATCACAGACGCAGCGTTCCAGCACGGTCTGCCGTTCCCGGCACAGGTTTCTTCCTGCATTCTGATGCTCTGCCTGATCTTCTTTGCATTTACCACCATTCTGGGCTGGAGCTATTATTCTGAGCGCTGTCTGACCTACCTGCGTGGCAAGGCAAGCCATACGCTGACACTGGCATTCCGCTGGCTGTACATCGTGGCAGTTTTCATTGGACCGTATCTGACCGTTGAGGCGGTATGGGATACTGCCGATGTCTTTAACGGTCTGATGGCATTCCCGAACGTCATTGCATTGATTGCATTGTCTGGCGTTGTGGCAATGGATACCAAACAATACTTCGCAGAAAAGCAGCATCAGCTGCGGTAACTGCGGAATCGTATACGAATCTGAAACAGATCACAGGACGGGAGCAAAAACTCCTGTCCTGTTTTTTTGTGAAAATTCAGTGGAAATGCTGGACAACTGCGCCGGAATATGCTATAATAACAAAAGTATATTTTCGGCAGCATCCGCAGGTTTTGCGCAGTGCTGCCTTTCAGAAAAGGGTAGGTGTGTTTTTACAAAAGTGGTAAAACGATTTGTGAAATTATATCGCTGGGTCATGCTGAGCATGGCAGTCTGCATTGCGGTTCTGGCAATTGCAGCCGGCTATACCGTGGGCGTTGTCAGCCAGAATAATGTGATCGCACAGATCGATGTCAACATTGGCTCGATCGAGACGTATCTGGAGAAAAACCACAACGCAACCCAGCTGCTGACAGACGAATTCAAAGAGGATTACTCCGCCAAAACCAGAACCATTGCCATGCTGCTGGCGCAGGACAGTTCGTTCATCACCGATGACCGGACGCTGGAAGAACTGCGTGTCACAGTCAACGCCGATATGATAAGCGTTGCAGATGCAGACGGCAATGTGGTGGCAAGTACCGACCCGTCCGGCGCAGGCACTTCCATCCGTGAGGAGTTCCGGTCACATCTGGAAGAAGATGTATACACCGATGCGCTGTTCCTGCTGGATTCCGATACGCCTACCATCGTGGCGGCATCGTCGCTGGACGGCGGACACGGCATGGTGCAGATCACATTTTCAGCGGATTCCGTGGTCTCGCTTTTGCAGGATGCAGACCTGGCAAACATTGCGTCCAGTATGCCGCTGTACTCTTCCGGCACTACCGCCATTCTGGAGGCGGACACCATGAAGTATATCAGCTGCACCGATACGGATCTGATCGGACAGACAGCCGATTTTGACAAGAGCAGCATGAAACGCAACAAGGGCAAGTTTGACGTGAAAGATGCAGACGGCAAGACCAATATGGTACACTATCAGTCCAGCGGTGACTACATCATTATGGCGACAGTACCGTATGCAGAGGTTTACCGTGTCCGGAACATCGTTGTCGGATGGGTCATCGGCGGCGGAATCGGCATCCTGGCAGTAACCTGTCTGGCACTCCGGATGGAACTGCTCCGGCAGGATGCGAAAAATGCGAAAAAATAAAGTACAGTATTGCAAAGGTCATCTCCCCGGCGAGGTGGCTTTTGTTTTTGGGAAAGGAATCCGCTATGAAAATTCGTGAAGTACAGGACAGAACCGCACCGCTTGTGACGGCGCTTTTGGCAGTCTGGGAGAAGTCTGTCCGGGCAACGCATACATTTCTCTCCGAGGAAGAGATCGAACACATCAAGACCTACGTTCCCACGGCATTTCACAGCGTGCAGCACCTGCTGACTGCGGAAACGGCATCGGGCGAGCCGGTCGCCTTTATGGGCATCACGGGGAATCGTCTGGAAATGCTGTTTCTTTTGCCGGAAGTAAGGGGACAGGGGTCGGGCAGACAGCTGCTGGAATACGCCATCCGGAATTACGGCGTCGGGGAAGTGACCGTCAACGAACAAAATCCCCAGGCAGTGGGGTTCTATCAGCACCTGGGCTTTGTTACCTACCGAAGAACTGACCACGACGAAGAGGGAAACCCCTATCCGCTGCTGTATCTGAAATTGCCCCGTGCATGATTGGAAAAAGTGATTGTAGATATTGCACATTATGTATTGACATTTCTTGAAATATGATGTATAATATGTTTGTACACCAGAAATGGCAGTACCAATGAAACTTTTATCGTGAGGTGCATGAATTATGGTAAATCGTATTGTATTGAACAACATTTCTTATCATGGAAAAGGTGCGATTCAGGAAATCGTCAACGAAGTAAAAACCAACGGCTATCAGCACTTGTTTGTTGCAACAGACCCGGATCTGCTGAAATTCGGTGTGACAGCAAAGGTGACAGATATTCTGGACAACGCCGGCATTGCATACACGGTTTACTCGAAGATCAAGCCCAATCCCACCATCCAGAATGTGCAGGAGGGTGTAGCGGCTTTTCAGGCGTGCGGAGCGGATGCCATTGTTGCCATCGGCGGCGGCTCTTCTATGGATACCGCAAAGGCGATCGGCATTATCATTACCAATCCGGAATTTGCGGATGTGCGTTCTCTGGAGGGCGTTGCGCCGACGAAGAATCACGCTGTTCCCACCATTGCAGTTCCCACAACAGCCGGCACTGCCGCAGAAGTTACCATCAACTATGTCATTACCGATGTGGAAAAACAGCGGAAGTTCGTCTGTGTGGATACCAACGATATCCCGGCAGTTGCCATTGTTGACCCGGATATGATGTCCTCCATGCCAAAGGGGCTGACTGCCGCAACCGGTATGGATGCGCTGACTCACGCCATCGAGGGCTATACCACAAAGGCAGCCTGGGAAATTCCGGATATGTTCCATATCGAGGCGATCCGTCTGATCTCAGAGAATCTCCGGGATGCAGTGGAAAACAAGCCCAGCGGCAGAGAGGGCATGGCACTGGCGCAGTACATCGCCGGCATGGGATTCTCCAACGTAGGTCTGGGCATCGACCACTCTATGGCGCATACGCTGAGCGCTCACTATGACACACCGCACGGCGTTGCCTGCGCAATGCTGCTGCCCATTTCCATGGAGTTCAACCGGGACTATACCGGCGAACGCTATCGTGCCATCGCCAAGGCAATGGGCGTAGAGGGAACCGAGACCATGTCCCAGGAGGAATATCGTGACGCAGCCATTGCCGCAGTCCGCAAGCTCTCCAAGGATGTGGGAATTCCGGAGAAAAACGAACGCATTAAGGAAGAGGACCTGGAACAGCTGGCAAAGGATGCTCTGGCAGATGCCTGCTATCCGGGTAATCCCAGAGAGGCAACTCTGGAACAGGTCATTGAGATGTTCCGGATGCTGATGGTCTGATCGTTTGACTGGAAAGGAGATGCCATGAAGAAAGTCGGCATATTGCTTTTGACAGGAACGCTGCTGCTGTGCAGCTGCGGACAAGCGAAAGAAACTGCGGAAAACAGTGCAGATGTCCCGGAAACCATTCAGACGAATCTGACGGCAAATCCTTATTTTGATATTTCTGATCTGACTTATGACGGCACAGAAACGCAGAATATCGCCATTGGATATTCCTTTGAAGATCCGGCAGACAATGACCCTGTTCTGACCTATGACCGCTATCTTTCGGCAGACGGCGAGACGTTCTGTTTTGATGCTGACGGACGGCTTTGCAAGTATGAGAAAGGCGATGCTGATACAGCTGAAAAAGCAGAAAGCGGTTCGATGACGGCAGCATACACGATGGCGCAGCGCCAACAGCGCAGTCTCGATGTGGCAGAAAGCCTGCTGGCGGAAGATACCCAACTGGAAGTCTCCTCTTTCGGCAGCGAATATCTGGTGACCAACGATGCTGTTACACCGGAAAACGAGGCGCCGTTCTCTGCCATTGTGGATGTGGACAGCAAAGGAGAAGTGCGTCAGCTCAGTGTCAGCTATAACACGCTGTCTGCGCCTATCGACTATGACTATTTCCAGCAAAAGCTGGATGCGTATATCGAAGAGGCAAAGCAGACCTGGGATATTGTGGACTATACAGTAGAACCACGGTATCAGCAGATCGGCAATAAGATCTACGCCATGTATACGGTGACGTTTACAGAGGCAACAGATGAGCCGGAAGGTGCAAATTTCTGTGAATGCGTCGGCTTTACCCAGAAAATTGAGAGTTAGTTCCGGTTTTTACAATTTTTTCTTGCCCTGTTGTGGTAAGATAATACTCGAACAAAGGAGTTCAGATGAATCAGACATCTGAACTCCTTTTTTATTTTGTTTGCATGGAATCGTTCCGGTACACACAGGCGTGCGCCGGCGTTCCGGAGGAGGTATTTCAGATGAGCTATCCAGAAGTTGATTTTTTGTATCTGAACGAAGAGGATATGGTTGCAGCCGGTGTCAAGGATATGGCAGGCTGTATTGATGCGATGGAAGAAATGTTCAAGCTGATGAAGGTGGGCGACTATCGCATGGGCGGCGCAAACGGCAATTCCCACGGATGTATGGTCATGTTTCCGCCGTCCTCTCCTTTCCCGGAAATGCCGGTAGACGGACCGGACAGACGCTTTATGGCGATGCCGGCGTATCTGGGCGGTGTGTTCGATATGGCAGGCATGAAGTGGTACGGTTCCAACTGTGCCAACAAGGAAAAGGGTCTGCCCCGTTCCATTCTGATGCTGACGCTGAACGATAAGGATACCGGCGCACCGGTGGCATATATGTCCGCCAATATCCTTTCCGCTTACCGTACCGGCGCAGTTCCGGGCGTGGGATACAAGCACCTGTCGAAACCGGATTCCAAGGTGGCTGCCATTATCGGACCGGGTGTCATGAGCAAGACGGCGCTTGCAGCGATCATGGCAGTCCGTCCCGGCATTGAGACCATTAAGGTCAAGGGCAGAGGAAAGGCATCCTTGGAAAAGTTCATTGCCCATGTGAAGAAAGAATATCCCCAGGTGAATGTGTATGCTGTGGATACCATGGAAGAGGCAGTCCGGGATGCGGATATTGTTTCGGCAAGCACCTCAACGCCTACCGGAGACCCTAGCCAGTATCCGTATATCAAGGAGGAGTGGATCAAGCCCGGCGCACTCATCAGTTCTACCGCAGCGCTTCGGTTTGATGATGACTTTATCATCCATCGTGCAAGAACCGTGACAGACAACATCAAGCTGTATGAGGCATGGGAAGAGGAAATGAAGCCCAACGCCTACAATACAGTTCCGATTCCGGCAGTTCACGTGATGGATCTGATTGCAGAGGGCAGGATGAAACCGGAGCAGGTGGATGACCTGGGCGATATCCTGATGGGCAACATTCCGCTGCACCGGAAGGATGACGAGATCATCGTGTACTCCATCGGCGGTATGCCGGTAGAAGATGTGGCTTGGGGTACGATGGTTTACCGCAATGCACTGAAAAAGGGCATCGGCACAAAGCTGAAGCTTTGGGATGTCCCGCAGATGGTATAAATAAGACAGGAGGAGCAGACATGAGAATACAGGAACATCCGATTCTGGGAACATATGAAAAGGGACAGCTGGTTTCCTTTACTTTTGATGGAAAAACACTGGAAGGCTATGCCGGAGAACCCATTGCCATGGCACTGAAAAATGCCGGCGTAATGGTTCACCGCTATACCAGAAAAGAACATAAGCCGAGAGGAATCTTCTGCGCCATCGGGCGCTGTACCGACTGTGTTATGGTCGTCAACGGACAGCCGAATGTGCGGACGTGCATCACGCCGCTGGAAGAGGGCATGGAGATCCGGACACAGTACGGTGTGACAGCAGAACAGCCGGGAGGTGCAGCAAAATGATGAAACGTTATGATATGATCGTGGTCGGCGCAGGACCGGCAGGTTTGTCCGCAGCCATTGAGGCGGCAAAAAAAGGTATGCACGTTGTGGTATACGATGAAAATGCAAAGCCCGGCGGACAGCTGTTCAAACAGATCCACAAGTTCTTTGGCTCTAAGGAACACAAGGCGAAGATCCGTGGATTCCATATCGGCGAAGAACTTCTGGCAGAGGCAGCGTCTCTTGGTGTTGAAGTTGTTCTGAATGCCATCGTGATCGGCATTTTCCCGGAAAAGGAAGTTACTGTAAAGGTGGAGGATCATGTGATCCACGTCAAGGGGGATACCATTCTGATCGCCACCGGCGCAAGCGAAAACATGGTCACATTCCCGGGCTGGACACTGCCGGGCGTCATCGGCGCAGGCGCAGCGCAGACCATGATGAACCTCCACGGCACACTGCCGGGCAAGCGTGTGCTGATGCTGGGTTCCGGCAACGTAGGTCTGGTGGTCAGCTTTCAGCTGATGCAGGCAGGCTGCGAAGTGGTTGCCGTGGCAGATGCAGCGCCCCGTGTCGGCGGCTACGGCGTCCATGCCGCAAAGGTCGCAAGATGCGGCGTGCCGTTCTATCTGTCGCACACCATCATTTCCGCTGACGGCGAGGATTGCGTAACAGGCGTGACCATCGGAGAAGTGGACAAGAACTGGCAGATCATTCCGGGGACGGAAAAGCACTTTGATGTGGATACCATCTGCCTGGCGGTAGGACTGTCTCCCATGTCCAAGCTTTGCGATATGGCAGGATGTGCCATGGAGGACAATCCGGCAAAGGCAGGATTTGTTCCCACAGTGGATGAATACGGTGAGACCTCTGTTCCCGGCATCTATGCCGCCGGCGATGTTTCCGGCATTGAGGAGGCATCCAGCGCCATGATCGAGGGAAGGATCGCCGGCATTGCCGCAGCGGCAAGACTGGGATTCATCTCAGAGGAGACCTGCAAAGAAGAGGCTGCCAAGCAGGAGGCTGCGCTGGCTGGTCTGCGGCAGGGAATGTTTGCACCGGGAATGCGTGGCAAGCAGATCACCGAGACCGAAGAGGGTGTGGAAATCTCGCAAAACCTGTTGAAACATGGCTTTGTGGCAGAGGAAGAGATCGAGCGTTTCCCCGGTGTGACCCACAGCAGCGGCGTGCATCCGGTCATTGAATGCACCCAGAACATTCCGTGCAATCCATGTCAGGATGCCTGCCCCAAGCACTGCATCCGCATTGGCAGCAACATCACAGCGCTGCCGGCAATCGACCCGGAGAAAAAATGCACTGGCTGCGGAATGTGCGTGGCATCCTGTTCCGGTCAGGCAATTTTCCTGGTCAACGAGGACTGCGGAGACGGCACCGCAGAAGTGACATTGCCATATGAGTTCCTGCCCCTGCCGAAAAAAGGTGACAAGGGCGTGGCATTGAACCGAAAGGGCGATAAGGTCTGTGACGCAGAGGTAGTCAATGTGCGGAGCGCAAAGGCGTTCGACCATACCAATCTGCTTACCATGAAAGTGCCGAAAGAATATGCCATGAAAGCAAGATTTTTTCGGGAGGAGGAGACAGCATGAACGACAGAAACCGTGAACTGAAACCGTTTGTTCCTCAGCCGGATGACGATATGATCGTCTGCCGCTGTGAGGAGATCACGAAAGGGGAGATCCGGCGTGCTGTGCATGACGGTATGTTTACCCTCACCGAGATACGCCGCTATCTGCGGACGGGTATGGGACTCTGCCAGGGGCAGACCTGTACAAAACTGGTAAAAGGCATCGTCGCACGGGAACTGTGTGTGCGTCCAAACGAACTCGGACCTGCTACCGGCAGAGCGCCCATGCGTCCCATCGAAATGAAAGTGCTGGCAAGAGATAAGGAGGAGACAAAATGAATGCAGAAGTCATTATCGTTGGCGGCGGCATCATCGGATGCGCTGCGGCATATAACCTTGCAAAAAATGGTGTCTCCGTCCTGGTGCTGGAGGGCAGCGAAAATATCGGAAACGGCGGCTCTACCAGAAACGGCGGCGGCGTTCGCCAGTCCGGCCGTGACCCCAGAGAACTGCCGCTGGTGATGTACTCCATCCAGCACATCTGGCCGCAGCTGTCCGATATGCTGGACACCAACGTGGAGTACTACCAGGAAGGCAACCTTCGTCTGGGCAGTACGCCGCAGCATCAGAAGATCCTGGAAGGTCTGGCAGACCGTGCCGCAGCCTGCGGCGTGGATGTGCGCATGATCTCCGGCGATGAGGCGAGACGCATCAACCCGTATCTGTCCGACGCTGTGACCTGTGCAAGCTGGTGTCCCACGGACGGTCATGCCAATCCGCTGATGGCAACCATGGGCTACTATAAGATGGCACGCCGTCTGGGTGCGCACTTCATCTCCGGTGAGAAAGTTGTGGAGCTGCGGAAGATCAAGGGCGCTGCACGACAGGTGGTGACCGAATCCGGCAATGTGTATGAGGGTGACAAGATCATCCTGGCGGCAGGCTATGAGAGCCGTTTCATTGCATCGACTGTGGGCATTGATGTTCCCATGCAGCCGGTGCTGCTGGAAACGCTGGTCACCGAGGCAGTCGCTCCGATGTTCTGGCAGATGCTGGGTACTGCCGCAGCTGATTTCTACGGTCACCAGACAGAGCATGGCTCGTTCGTCTTTGGCCTGAACTCCGGTCTGGAACCGTATGCAAAACCGGGCAAGCCCCTGTCCTCCAGCATCGCAGCATCGGCTGCCTGCCGTGGCATCATGCACTATTTCCCGGATCTGGCAAACATCAAGGTCGTCCGCAGCTGGGCAGGCTGGATGGATGCCTGCGCAGACCATGTGCCGGTTATCAGCACCGTGGACGAAGTGCCGGGGCTGATTCTGGCGTGCGGCTTTACGGGACACGGTTTCGGCATCTCGCCGGCTGTCGGCCTAGTTCTGGCGCAGCTGGCAATGGAGCAGGAAACAGCAGTGGATCTGTCCGCACTGCGGTATGACCGTTTTCAGTAAGAGGTTCTGTTTTTTACAATTTTTCAGAGAGAGCATCTGTTATAATAAGAGTGTAGAAAGACAAAGATGTCGAATTTCCTGGAAATTCGGCATCTTTTCTTTTTTGGGAAAATTTTTTGAAGTTGTTGGAGGAATTCGTTATGAAATTATCCAGAGTTGAGATCATCACCGGCATTTCCAAAATCGAACCGCTGAAAAAGGCGCTGGGAAAGTTCCATATCACCGGTATGACGGTATACCAGGTGCTGGGATGCGGCGTACAGCACGGTACCCAGGAATTTGAGGTGGAGGAGAAGAACAAGGAGATCAGTCTGCTGCCCAAAGAGGTCGTCATGATCGTTCTGCCCACAGAAGAACTGGACGGGCTGCTGGAATTCGTCAAGAAAGAACTGTACACCGGGCATATCGGTGACGGCAAGATCTTCGTCTCGGATGTGACCAATGTCATCCGTGTCCGCACCGGCGAAGAGGGCATTGACGCACTGCTGTACGGTGAAAAATAAGGATTTGTCCCAGAAAAGAGTTGAGAGATTATGCAGGAGAAAAAACTAGGCTTACCCAGTATTGTGGCAACTGGCGTAGGGTTGATTATTGCCACCAGCTGTCTGCTCTCCATCGGGCAGGGCGCATCTGCCATCGGACTGCCGTTTATCATCACCATGGCGATTGCCTGTGCATTCAACATTCTGACGGCGTTTTCCATCTGTGAGCTGAACGCACTGATGCCGAATCTGACCGGCGGTATGGCGCAGTATACGCTGGCGTGCTTTGGACCGTTTGTTTCCATTGTCATTACCGTCGGCGGCTATCTGACCTGTCAGACCATCATGGGCAGTTCTGAGGCGGCAATGTTCGGCAACACACTGAACAGCGTCTTTACCGGCGTTCCCATTCCGGGAGCGGTGTATTCCATTGTGCTGATTCTGATTCTGCTGGGGCTGAACCTGTTCGGCGTGGATATGTTCGCAAAGGTGCAGAATATTGTGGCATACGGACTGATTGGTTCGCTGCTGTTCCTGGGCATCATGGGTGCGCTCAAGCTCGGCACAGGACAAGTGGTGGAACAGCCGGAGGTGCTTTCCTCAAAACCCGGCGATGTGTTCTCTCTGCTGGGACTGGCGTTCTTCCTGTTCATCGGCGTAGAGTTCATTGTTCCCATTTCCACCCAGGTCAAGAATCCCCGGAAAAAAGTGCCGCTGGGCATGGTCATCAGTCTGCTTGCAATTCTGGTCATGCAGGTCTTTGTGGTAATTGGTTTCAGCCACTATACACCGTGGGAGGAGCTGAGCGTCAGCACCGTACCTCACATCCTGTACGGCACTCTGCTGTACGGCAAGGTCGGCACCATCTGGATGACAGTCATTTCTCTGCTGGCAGTTGTCAGCACCCTGAACACTGCTATGTTCTCCATTGCGCAGATCTGTTCCGGTATGGCAAAGCTGAAACTGCTGCCCTCTGTGTTCATGCGGAAGAATCAGCGTGGCACACCCTATGTGGGACTGCTGTTGGTAGCGGCAGCTATGATTCTGATTAACGTTACCGGACTTTCCACCAGCGACCAGCTGACGTTCCTGATTCTGACCGGATGTACCTTCTGGATCTTCTCGTATATCATCCTGCACTGCGATGTGCTGATCCTGCGGAAACGTCTGCCGAAGGCACCCCGTACCTTTAAGCTGCCCTTTGGTCCGGTGATCCCCATGATCGGCATTCTGGGCAACGCCTTTATGATCTACAATATTGACTCCAGCTGGGAGGTCAAGAAACGGATCTATCTGATCTTTGTGATAACGGTAGCGATCCTGTCGGTCTATGCTGTGATTTGGATCAAGTGTGTCATGAAACGCCCCATGTTCAAGGCGTATCAGATCAAGGAAGTCATGGCGATGGAATCCGACCTGTACCAGATCAATCATAATCCGGAGGTGGCGAAGAAACTGCACCTGGATGCAGTTCCGGAGATCGAGAGTATGCCGGCGGATGTCAACACCGGTACTCGTCCGGAATAAGCGCCTGTTGCCTTAGGACAACTTTCCATAAAAAAGCACACACTCCCTGTGAATATTCTGTCGAAAAGGCAGTCTTACGGAAAAAAGGTTTTTCTGTAAGACTGCCTTTTTTTCATCAGCTGCACTTGAAAAATGCCGGCATCTGTACTATAATATGAGAGAAATCACCGGAAGGAGGGAAGTACTGCATGGAAAAACAGATCTACATGACACCGAAACAGCCGTTTTTCGTGACCTCTTCCCGTTCTTATGAAAAGCTTATTTTGAACCGGTTTGGCATTGTTCACTTTTACCACTGCTTTACCGGTACAGAACCCCGATATGCGATTCCGGATGGATGCGTGGACATGGTGTTCTGCTGTGACCCGAACCATCCTTATGCGGAAATCTGCGGCACAGTTCTTTCGCCCCAGGTGGTGCTTTCCGAGTGCAACACCACCTATTTCGGCGTGCGTTTCCTGCCGGGGTATAATCCGGTTCTGGGCAGTGCGGATATTATGGCGCATCTGGTCAACCACCGCATTCCGCTGGATGATCTGATCCAGGACAGGCGGATGCTGGAGGGTATTTGGGGCGCATCAGATTTCCGGCAACAGATCCGTGTGTTTATGCGTTCCTACATGAACATCTATCGCCGAGTCTGTCCCCAGGAACATCAAAATCTGCTGGTGCTCCACTCTTCCAATTTGATGATCCGCTCCGGCGGCGGGATTTCCGTGGAACAGCTGGCGGAGGATACCGGTTATACGCCCAGATACATTGACAAGTGTTTTCGGAATGAGACCGGACTCAGCCCCAAACAGCTGGCGAAGATCGTCCGGTTTCAAACGGCAGTGTCTGCGCTGAACCAGAACCAGCACACGGGGCGCTCTCTGACCGAGATCGCCGCCGACCTGGGGTATTTTGACCAGTCCCATTTTGTACACGATTTCAAGACATATACCGGGCTGACACCGAAAAAATACCAGATGCTGCTGCGGAACGATGCCTTTGACGAAAAGCTGCGCATTGTGCAGTAAAAAAACGGTTTCTCTTTGGAAAAGGGAAACCGTTTTTGTCGTTTTTATGATTCTGAGGAAATGCTGTGTTCCGGCTGGTACAGGATCACGTTGACCTCGTACCAGTCCTTTTCCGGCACAGTCCAGATTTTTCCATGATAGCGGTCTACAATGTCCTGGACACTTTTCATGCCCAGACCGTGCCGCTTTTTGTCGGGCTTTCTGGTACCGCTTTCATCCGGCAGGATGTTGTCATAGCGGTTGCGTATGTTCAGCTGCAATGCGCCGAACTTTACCCGCATTTTCAGAATGATATGCCGCTGTTCCTTCGGAAAGACCTTTTCAGTCGCCTCTGCGGCGTTGTCCAGCAGATTTCCCAGCAGCACAGTCAAATCAAACGGCGCATAGGGCAGTTCTTCCGGGAGACGAATGTCAATGTCCAGGTTGGTATCATCCAGCTGCAGCGGCATGAGTTTGTAGTTCAGAATGCTGTTGATCTGCTCGTGCTGTGTGTACGTGGTACTGCGTGCCAGGTCTAAGTGATATTCCGTGTCGCTGATGTAGCTGCGCAGTCCGTCGATGTCGTTGGTGTCCAGATAGTGCTGCATCTGAAACAGGTGGTTCTTGATGTCGTGCCGCAGAAACCGCAGCCGCATCTGAGACTGCTGTACCGCTTTGATCTGTTCCTGGTATGTTTTGTTCTGCTGTTCGATCAGATGAACGGTGTGCTGTTTTTTCATCAGACCGATCAGATGGTCGTACAGAGAGAAAACGCTGATATTCAAAAGCAGCAGGATGATGGCTGCGATGAGCGAGCGCCAGGAGAGCGTCCGGGCAATGTAGTGCGCCAGAAAGATACTGCCCAGGGGAATAAAGAGAATGTTGATAACGTAAAATATACCCAGCCTGGGGACAACTTCTTTCCGGTACAGCTTGAAATGTGCGGCAATGCGTGCCACGATCAGCAGCAGAAGCGCTGCCGCAAATCCGCTGGTAAAGAACAGGGTATAGTCAAACCAGATGGAGACTGTGGCGCAGAGAATGTCGATCGCCATGCTGACGATATAGATGGAAAAAACGCTGAGGATGCGGTGTGACCAGGTAGTGGGATAAAACAAGGTGATGCAGAAAAACGGAATCAGATTGCTCAGAACATTCCATATGATGCTGTGGAAATAGACAAAGCAAAAGCTGTTGATCTGGAAATAGAGAAAATACAGGATAAACTCCAGCAGCTTTCGGTTGGGCTTTTTCTGAAAGAGCAGCTGTGAAAACTGATAGACAGCATAGATATGAAATATGTTCGCAATAATGGTGATGTAATGTGCCATAGGCTTAGTGCTGCATCAGCCACTTTTCAACCAGCGGCTGATAAGTCCGGCTGATGGGGAGCTGTTCGCCTGCCTTTCCCTGCAAGTATACCGTGTTTGCGGAAATGTGGTCGATATAGTCCGGGTTGACGACGTAGGATTTGTGAATAGGGACAAAGTGCGCAAAACATGGCTTTTTTTGTACCTCGCTGAGCTTTCCGTAAAAGCTGATGGTGGTCTCATTGGTTTGCAGATAGATCTTTCTGCCGCAGCTGTTCAGATACCGGATCTTTGAGACCTGGACGTGTACCGGCGAGTTGTTGCAGGTAAATTCGAATACACGCCATGAGATGTCCCGATAATATAGTGCATCGTCCAGTGCGTTTGAGATCTTCTCATAAGTCACCGGCTTTTGCACCAATGCTGCCGGTCGGTTCGGAATGGTGTGGATGGCATAATTTTCAAAAGAGGTCACGTAGATAATGTCAAAATAATTATGTCCCAGCCGATTGCGCAGATGTGCGCCCAGTGCGATGCCGTTATCGCATCGCTCCCGTGTTGTGTCAAATAAGCTGAAATGCTTTACCGGTTCTGTTCCGCCGGAAAAGTCGATATCCATAAAAACAAGGTCATAGCGTTTTTGGGTGAAGTCGGTATTGTAAAGCGTGGCGCAGTCCGTATAAATGTCCGGGTCATCTATGTCGATGTCCTTTTGGGTGCTGTACTGCATCAGGCATTCCTGGATCTGCTGGCAAATATACCGGTCATCATCTGCAATCGCCGTCTTTAGGGGAATCATGTGACGTTGAACCTCCGTTTCTTTTTTGGCGTCTGCTCTCTGCCGGAAGGACATCCGGCTCTGAAACAAACCCGTTTCGGCAAAGCTGGGTTGCCGCTGGAACTTCATATGAGTTGGAAAATATCCCTACTAAATTGATAGATATTTCATAAAATTATTTTCTACAAGAAATGTTTGAACTACATGAAGTTTACTATTATTATACCATGACGTATTGAAAATTGCAATAGAAATTCATGTTTTTTCCATTGCAGAAGGCTCGATTCGACAGGATTCGACAAAATTCGCAAAATATTCCAGCGCAAAAACGATGTGTCAACGCAGAAAAATCGAAAAAAGATGACAGTTATGCAGGGCGGTTAGCCGATTTGACATTTGCATTCGAATGTGCTATAATAGGCAGAATGTTTGCAGAAAGAAATCTGATTCCGTGGAAATGGGGGAGCGGTCGTGTTGGAACGTTTTTTGCGGCGGTTTGTGCCGAATTATGAAAGTGTCGAGGACCCGGCGGTGCGGAAAGCTTATGGGACATTCAGCAGCGTGGTGGGGATCTGCTGCAATGTGGTGTTGTTCCTGCTGAAATATGTGATGGGTTCGCTTTCCCACTCCATCGCCATTGTATCGGATGCGTTCAACAACCTGTCGGACTGTGCCAGTTGTCTGATTACCATGTTTGGGTATAAGCTGGCGGCAAAGCCGGCGGACAAGGGACATCCGTTCGGACATGGGCGCATGGAATATCTGACCTCGCTGGTGATCGCCGTCATGATCGCCCTGATGGGCTTTGAACTGCTGCGGAATTCCGTGGAAAAGATCATCCATCCGGATGCGGTGCAGTTTCGCTGGCTGACCCTGGGCGCATTGGTGCTTTCCATTGGGGTGAAGTTGTGGATGGCATGGTTCAACACCCGGCTGGGGAAAAAGATACGCTCTTCGGTGATGATCGCCACGGCGAAGGACAGCCGCAGCGACGTGGCAGCCACGGCGGCAACCATTCTGGCACTGCTGCTCTCTCTGGTGACAACGCTTCCGGTGGACGGTATCATGGGTACGGCGGTCTCGCTGTTTATTTTGAAAACGGCATTCGATATCATACGTGATACGGTGGGAGATCTGCTGGGGCGACCGGCAGATGCCGAGACGGTGCAGCAGCTGAAAACGCTGGTGCTGTCACATGATAAGATCGAGGGTATCCATGATCTGATCCTGCACAATTACGGCCCTGGACGCACCATCGGCAGCTGCCATGTAGAGGTGCGCAGCGACTCCAATTTTGTGGAGGTACACGAGGTGGTGGATACCATTGAGCGTGAGATCGAAGAGAAACTGAAAATCATGATGACCATACATATGGATCCCATTGAACTGGATAACGAAACGGTCAACCACTATCGGGGTATGACGCAGCAGGTCGTGGAAGGACTGCATCAGAAACTGAGTCTGCACGATTTCCGGCTGGTGTCGGGGGAGAACTCCAACCGGCTGATTTTTGATCTGCTGGTGCCGTTCGAGTGTGATTATACAGATGAGGAACTGTTGGAGATGATTTCCGGAGAGCTGCACCGGATGGATCAGACCTGTTCTGTCAGCATTACATTTGACCGGGACTTTACAGAGGAATAAAGGCAGCACTGCAAAACAAAAAACGTCTCCGTATCTGTTTTGGAACGATACGGAGACGTTTTGTCTTTTATTTTACACTTTAAGATTGATGAACCAGATCGACAAAGCGCATAAACTGTGCCTTTCCGGTTTCTGTTCGCTTGAATACGCCGGCATCCAGCAGAACCTGTTCGAATACTGCGCCGATCTCTCGGCGGATGATGTCCGGTGCAGTTTCAGCGTCTGCCTCCGGATGGCGAGACTTGACCTCTTCCAGCCAGTCTGCGTGGCTGGCGAGAGACGGCGTCTGAGTAAGGTCGGTGTCGCTGTACAACGCCTTTTCCAACAGCGGCAGTTCGTTCGCAAGGCGAGCCGGCAGAACTGCCAGACCCATAACTTCGATCAGACCGATGTTTTCCTTTTTGATGTGGTGCAGGGATGCGTTGGGGTGGAACAGTCCCAGGGGACGTTCCGGTGTGGTGCGGTTGTTGCGAAGTACCAGGTCGCATTCATACAGCCTGCCACGCATCCGGGCGATGGGGGTAATGGTGTTGTGCGGTGTGCCGTCAGTCTCTGCAAAGATATCCGCCTCAGCATCGGTGTAATTTCGCCACAGTGTCAGCACATGGTCGCAGGCGGCAGCAAGTGCAGAGCGATTTTCACTTTGCAGGCGAATCACAGACATGGGCCACTTTACAATGCCTGCCTGGACTTCCGGCTGGTTCGGCAGCAGGAACGGTGTCTCAATGGGCGCTTTTGCCATGGCGAAGGTGTAATGACCGCCCTGGAAATGTTCGTGGCTCAGAATCGAACCGCCTACAATGGGCAGGTCAGCGTTGGAGCCAATGAAATAATGGGGGAACATATCCAGGATATCGAACAGCTTTTCAAAAACGGCGGCGTCGATCACCATGGGGATGTGCTTTTGGTTGAACACGATGCAGTGTTCGTTGTAGTAGCCGTAAGGGGAATACTGAAATGCCCAGGGTTCGCCGTGTACCTGAATCGGAATGGGACGGAGATTCTGCCGTGCCGGGTGCGTCAGCGTTCCGGCAAAGCCGGTGTTTTCGATGCAGAGCTGACACGCCGGATACTTGGTCTGGGGCTGGTTCTTGGCGGCGGCAATGTCTCTGGGATCTTTTTCCGGCTTGGAACGGTTGATGGTGATATCCAGCGTGCCGTAATCGCAGTCATACGTCCAGCGCATATCCTTGGCAATCCGTCCGGCACGGACATAGTTGGTGTCCTTGCTGTACTGATAGTACCAGTCGGTCGCCTCCTCCGGACTCTTGTGGTATGCGGTGAAAAATGCACGGTTTACGGTGTGCGGCATATCGGTCAGCAGTCCCATGATGCGGGTGTCGAACAGATCCCGTGCTGCGTTGGAATCCGCAATGATGCCGTTTTCTGTGGCATAGGAGACCAGTTTGTCCAGAATCTCGTCGATCGAGGGCAGGACCTCCGGCAGCGCCGGTGTTTCCCAGGAAGAGAGCCGGAGCAGATCCATCAGCTGATTGCGCAGGAAAATGCTGTCCTCTTCCGTCACCAGCTCTTTTGCAATGCCGTACTGGATCAGTTCCTGAATGCTTTGTTCGATCATCAGTGTTCCCTCCTGTTATGCAAGATACAGTTCCTTGACAGCCGCTTCGCCGCTGCCCTGGAAGAACAGATACAGCGGATGCTTGCCGTCAGCGATTTGCAGGGCGGTTCTGACCTCGCTCCATGTCTCCGCCGGCGTTACCGGAATTTCAGCTACGATATTTTTGCAGCCGATGTCATCCGATACCACGAACTTACCGCTGCACGTGCCACGGTACTGAATGCCGATCTCCTTTGCGCCGGAAAACTGGAAATACTTGTAGCCCAGCATGGTGCCGTCTTGGATCTCGCCCACAAAGCGATCCTCGCCGCAGTTTGTCACGTTTGGGAAACTATCGGTGTAGATCTTGTTGGAACCGTGGGGCATATGACCGTTGGTGATGTTGCAGGCGATCACTGCCGGATAAGTTCCCTTTCCCTCCAGCGGCTTGCCGTTGAGACCGCAGGAGGTTATCTCTACCTGGGGGATGCTGCCGTCCGGCAGAATGGTGATGGGTTCTGCACACGCCTGGCGGCTGTAGTCGGATTTGTGAGTCAGACGGTGATAGAAAACGTACCACTGACCATTGATGTTTTCGATGCTGCCGTGGGTCGTTCCGGTCATGTTCAGGCGGTCTTTTTCCGCTCTGCCCTGGTATCCCACATCGCCGTTGGAAACGATCGTGCCGCCAAAGACAAAGTCACGGTCGGGATAGTCGCTGGTGGCATAGCACAGCTCGTGGTTCTGCCAGGAGGAATAGATGAAGTAATACTTTTCGCCTATCTTGCGGATAGAGCTTGCCTCAAAGAACGGATGCGCCGCAAAGCTGGTGCCGGTGACATCTGCCGGGATAATGTGTCTCGGCTCGCTGGTGACAGTCATCATGTCGTCGCCTACGGTAACTGTGCAGGGTCCCATCACACTGCCCTCGGTGTCCAGAACTTCGTTGCGGCTCTTGTGATAGCGCTGCATAACGGTCTGGATCAGATCTTCCTTGTTCCGGAAATCCTTGTCCAGCTGTTCGTCCGACCATGTGCCGTAGTAGATGCGGATGGTGCCGTTGTCGTTGATAACGCCCGGGTCAAAGCAGACATACTTCAGCATAGGGCTGCCGTCCGGATAGCGGACGAAACCCAGATAGCGGAACGGACCAGCCGGAGAGTCACTGACAGCCACGCTGATCGGACCGTTGTAGCCGCCGAAGCCGGCTCTGCCGGACATACAATAATAAAGGTAGAATCTGCCGTCGTTGCCCTGTACCACATCCGGGGCATACATGAATTTGCGGTCTGTGGGGTATGCCGGATCCTGGTCGGCACGATAGATCGTACCCTCACAGCGCCAGTCGGAAAGGTCGGTCACCGGTGCAGAATATGTGGTGTAGTCCAGCATACAGAAGGTCTCGCCGCCTTCTTTGTCGTGTGAGCCATAGATGTATACACGGTCGCCGAATACGTGCGGCTCACCGTCCGGAATACATTCATACAGGGGAAGATACGGGTTGTAAACTTGTTGTTTCATAAGCGTTCCTTTCTATCGCCGACCTGCATCAGAACCTGTGCAGAATCATATTTGTTTGCTTAAGAGTCTGTTTCGTATCTTTTTTGGAACGTCTTTTCGGCAGATTTTGCCGCTGACTGCGTCAAAAATCCTTGCCATACGATAGTATGCCTGCGGATTTTTTCCTTGTCACCGACAAAATCATGCTCGAAAATCCGCACATAAAAAATACGAACCAAACTCTAAGTTCATTATAGGGTATTTTACAACATCTGTCAATAGCGTTTTTCCTTAAAAAAGTAAGGGAACGTTTCATAAATATGGTGCGTTTGCCGGAGAATGTGAAATCGTTTCACCATTGCGAAGCAATCGTTCAATTGTCGAAAATTCGACAAGCAGTTTTATTGTATTTGAAAAACTGCCGTGGTATAATAAAACTATGAAATCGAAAAAACAGATACCAGAGGAGGGAATCTGAAATGGATTTTACTGCACATATCCGGGAATCGGATGGCATGGAACAGTCCGTCACCGAACACTGCCGAAATGTGGCGGCGCTGGCGGAATCATACGGGGAATCCGTGGGGCTGGGAAAGCTGGCAAGACTACAGGGAATCTTTCACGATGCCGGAAAGCTGAACCGGGATTTCTATGCGTACATCCACGGAGACAGCCGCTTTCATCGTGGTGAGATCGACCACTGCTATGCCGGGGCAAAGTATCTCTGCGCCTTTTCAGACCGGCACTTTCCGGATCAGGAGATGCCGTACCGCACCTCCCGTCTGATCGCTCGGACGATTCTGTCACACCACGGACTCCACGACTGGCTGACGGAGAGCGGAGACGACTACTTCCGAATCCGCAACGCCAAGGTGGAACGCTATGAGGAGATCGAGCCGAATCTGGATGCGATGCTTGCGGAAATGGGATATTCGGAAGCATCACTGAAAGCACTGCTGGAGGATGCCAGTGAAGAGTTTGCGGCAGTGTACCGCAGGATCAAGGAACTGCGCAGTGAAAACCGCAAGGCGTTTGATGCAGGAAACAAAGCGGAAAAGCAGAACCGCAGGACAGAATTCACGTTTTATCTGGGGATGTTGGAACGCCTTTTGCAGTCGATTCTGATGGATGCCGACTGTGTGGACACCGCTGACTTCATGAATGATTGTCAGACGGAAAAGCATTATGATGCGGCGCAGGTCTGGGAACGGATGGAGCTGGCGATGCAGCGAAAGCTGGACGGATTTTCCGGCAGGACGGATGCGATTTCCCGACAGCGGCAGGATATTTCCCGGCGCTGTGCAGAATTTGCGGCGCATCCGGTGGGAATCTGCCGTCTGATCGTTCCCACCGGCGGCGGAAAAACCCTGTCATCTCTGCGATTTGCCATTCGCTATGCAATGCGTCCGGAAAACGGCATCGAGAAAATCGTGTACACAGCGCCGTTTATGTCCATTCTCGAACAGAACAGCCAGGATTTCCGGGAAATTTCCGGGGCGGAGAATTTTCTGGAGCATCACTCCAACGTGGTCTTTGATGACAGCGAGGAAGGGGAAGAGGAACTGCGCAAGTATGAGCTGCGCACGGAAAAATGGGATGTGCCGGTTCTTGCCACGACGCAGGTGCAGTTTTTGCAGGCACTGTTTGACGGCAAGAACACTTCGGTGCGCCGGATGCACCGGCTTTGCCGTGCGGTGCTGCTCATCGACGAGGTGCAGTCCGTTCCGCTGAAATGTACCTATCTGTTCAACCTGGCGATGAACTTTCTGTCCCGTATCTGCGGCTGTGCAGTGGTGCTTTGTTCGGCGACACAACCACTGCTGGAAAAGCAGAAATATCCCATTTTGCTGGATGCACAGGAGAGCATGACCGGAGACTATCATGAGGACTTTTCTGTATTTCAGCGGACGAAACTGGAATATCTCACGGACAGCTATGACAATGCACAGGCGGCGAATTTCTGCTGCGAACAGTTCAAGGTGCATCGCAGTGTTCTCATGGTTGTCAATACCCGGAAAACCGCAGCTGACCTGTACCGCCGTCTCAAAGAACGGGTGGAGGACGGAGAAGAGAATGTCCATCTGATTCACCTCAGCACCAATATGTGTCCGGCACACCGGGAGAACGCCATCCGGGAAATGCGGAAGTATTTGCAGGACGGGGAAAGCGTCATCTGTGTGACTACCCAGCTGATTGAGGCAGGGGTGGACATTTCCTTTGGCTGCGTGGTGCGTTCTAAGGCTGGATTATCCAATGCGGCGCAGGCGGCAGGACGGTGCAACCGGCACGGGGAAATGAGAAAGATCTGTCCGGTGTATCTGATGAAACTGACAGAGGAAAACATTGACCGGCTGAAGGAAATCGTCTCTGCGCAGAATGTGACCAGCGCTGTCTGGGATTCTCTCTGTATGCAGCAGAAAGAGAAGGAGACTGATCTGCTGTCCGTGGAGACCCTGTCCCAGTATTTCCAGAAACTCTACCAGGAGAATCAAAAGGAACTGTCCTTTCCGCAGTCCGAAAACGACCAGGATCTGCTGAAACTGCTTTCCACCGACAGCAAACGGGCAGAACTGGGAAAAGGAAACCGCTCCAAATATGACAAGTTTTCCCTACAGGCGTTTGCCACAGCTGGAAAAGCGTTTCATGTAATTGAGGATGCCGGAGAAAGCGTGATTGTGCCGTATGATGAAGATGCCGGGCAGATGATCCGGGATCTGAACGGCGACCTGGAATTCGGACAGATGCAGAAACTGCTGCGGTCGGTGCAAAAGTATACGGTTTCAGTTTACGCCGGGGACAAACGGAAACTGGCAGAGGCAGGCGCACTCTGTACGCTGCATTGCGGAGCGCTGGCACTGGAAGAGAACTTCTATGACAAGACAGCGCTGGGACTGCTGACAGAGGGACAGGAACGTCCGTTTTTGGATTTATGATGTACAGAAAATATTGGAATTTTTGTCGAATATTGTCGAATCGACTATAAATCCATCTAAAATTGTTGACGATTATGTAAAGATGTGATATAATTGAATTGTAATTCCGGAAAAATACCCTGGTGTGCTTTTCCGGAACAAATTGCGGAAAGGAGTCTGCAGTATGAGTCAGACGATTCATAGAAATACCATTGAGTTTGAAGTGTGCGGAGACTACGCACTGTTTTCCGATGTGCTGACGAGACCGTCCGGCGAGAAGTGTACCTATGATATCCCGACCTATGAGGCAATCAAAGGGATCGTACACAGCATTTACTTTAAGCCGACCATTTTGTGGAAGGTGGATGCGGTTCGCATTATGAATCCCATCCGAACGGAGCGGAAAGGAATGCGTCCCTTAAAGATGAACGGTGAAAACGACCTGGCGTATTACACATATCTGCGCAATGTCTGTTACCAGGTGCGTGCGCACTTTGAGTGGAACGAAAACCATCCGGAACTGGCGTGCGACCGCAATGAGAACAAGCATCACAACATTGCAAAGCGCATGGTTGCCCGTGGCGGCAGACGGGATATTTTTCTCGGCACAAGAGAATGCCAGGGCTATGTGAAACCCTGCGTGTTCGGCGAGGGAGAAGGATACTATGACAACAGCGGCGAAATGCCGTACAGTCTGATGTACCACGGCATTACGTATGCAGACGAGGCAGAGCTGCCGGAGGACAAGGGAAAAATGACGGTTCGCTTTTGGAAACCGGTGATCCAGGACGGGGTGATCCAGTTCCTGCCTCCGGCAGAATGTACCATCAAGCGGCATATCAAGAAAATGTCTGTGAAGAAGTTTGGAAAGGAACAGGGCAACTTTAGCGGACTGGAAGAATTCACGGGAGGTGAAACAGATGAGCTGGACGAATGAACTGTACCAGGTGTATGAGAACTTTCACGACCAGACGGAATTTCCGGTTTCCATGGTGCCGATCTACCATTCGTCCACCAAGGTGCAGATCGAGATCTCCATTCGTGAGGACGGCGAGTTTTCTTCTGCCAGACGGCTGACAAAAGAGGAAGAGCTGACGGTTCTCCCGGTTACGGAGGATTCCGGTGCGAGAAGCAGCGGCATTGCGCCCATGCCCTTTACGGAAAAGCTAATCTATCTGGCTGCGGATTATGCCAAATATGTGGATGCAAAGCGTGCGGAAGAGTGCCACAAGGCGTATATGGAACAGCTGAAAGACTGGGATGAGAGCGACTGCACCCACCCGGCAGTTCACGCCCTTTTGCTGTACTTGCAGAAAGGCAGCGTCATGCAGGATCTGATCCACGCTGTGGGCAGCGATGGGAAAAGTGTGCTGAAATGGGATGAGTCCTCCGGAGAACTGGGAAAGGACAGCATCAACGGCGTGGACCAGGGGAAAGCCTTTGTGCGGTTTCGCATCCATTATACGGATATGCTGCGCAACAGTGAGACCTGGAACGACACAGAATTGCAGGATGCCTTTATCCGGCTGCGCCGGGAACAGATGCAGGATATGCCGAAACGGCTGTGCTATGCCACCGGCGAAGATGCGATCATTACCTATAAGCATCCCTCGAAGATCGTGCTTTCCTCGGCAAATGCCCGGCTGATCTCTGCCAACGATGACAGCGGCTTTACCTATCGTGGACGGTTCAGCGATAAGGAAGAGGCATTCGCCATAGGCTATGAGTATTCGCAGAAGGTCCACAATGCGCTGAAATGGCTGATTGCTTTGCAGCCCAAAAATCCATTTTGCGACCTTTCTCTGGTGATCTGGTCCAGCACCATGCAGGAGCTGCCGTCCATTTACAAGAACGCATTGCAGCTGGCGGACAAGCAGGACGAAGATGAGGACGAGGACGAAGAAGAGCCGCCCACCATCGGTACGGCATATGCCGATATGGTTCACCAGATGATCTACGGATATCGGGACAAAATGGAGATTCCGGATAAGGTCATGGTGCTGGGTTTGGAGGCATCGACGGAGGGACGTGTTTCGATACCGATGTATGCAGAACTGAAAGGTTCGCAGTTCCTGGAAAATCTGGAATACTGGCATCTTTCCACAGGGTGGAAAAGCTATTATTCCAAGGCGAAGGGTTATCTGGTGAACTCGGTTTCGCCGTATGATGTCATTCTGTGCGCACACGGGGTGGAGCAGAACGGAAAGCTCACCTGTAAATCGAAACTGTTTGGCAGCGAGATGCTGCAGCTGCTGCCGTGTATCATCTACGGCAAGCACATTCCATCAGAACTGGTGCAGAATCTGACACAGCGTGCATCAGCACCGCTTGCCTTTGATCCAAAATTCTATAATCACAATCGGGTGCTGAAAACAGCCTGTGCATTGATACGGAAACAGGAACTGGAAAACCATCCGGAACGATTGAAAGGAGCGAACGACGTGGATAAGTTGTTAGACCTCGACAAAACGAGTACAGACAGAAGCTATCTGTTCGGACGGCTGCTGGCAGTTGCGGACAAGCTGGAACGGGATACATTTGATATGGGAGAAGATCGGGTGACCAATGCCAAGCGGCTTTGGAATATGTTCTCCGTTCGTCCCTACTATACCTGGGGAATCCTTCGGGGACGGCTGATCCCCTATATCAACAAGCTGGGAAAAAAGGCAGACCGCTATCAGATCGAGATGCAGGAGATCAGCAGCATGATGTCTCCCGAAGTGTTCTCCAGCACGGCACGCCTGTCTTCCCTGTATCTGCTGGGATACGATCACGAGATGAAGTATCTGTTTACCAAGAAGGAAAAACTTTCAAACGATGAAACCGCCAAAAACGGAAACGAGGAGGAATAACTCATGAGCGTACTGGAACACAAAATTGACTTTGCAGTGCTGGTCACTGCCGCAAACGCAAACCCCAACGGCGATCCGCTGAACGGAAACCGTCCCAGAGAAAATTATGACAGCTGCGGTGAAATTTCGGATGTGTGCATCAAGCGGAAGATCCGGAACAGACTGCAGGACATGGGTGAGAATGTGTATGTGCAGTCGAAAGACCATGCCCGTACCGATGACTTTACCAATCTGAGCGACCGTGCCACGAAAAATGAACATCTTAGCCAGCTTGTCAAGGGCAAGGATACCGACCAGGATGCCTTTGCAAAAGCTGCCTGCGAGGAGTGGATCGATGTGCGCAGCTTTGGACAGGTTTTTGCAATCAAAGGCGGTATCTCTGTTGGCGTGCGTGGACCGGTTTCGATTCACCAGGCAGTCAGCGTTTCTCCGGTGAATATTGTAAGCCTGCAGATCACCAAGTGTGTCAACGGCGAAAGCGGCAAAAATGCCAAGTCCTCGGATACCATGGGCATGAAGCATATGGTGGAGTTCGGACTTTATGTAATCAAGGGCAGCATCAACTGTCAGCTGGCAGAGAAAACCGGCTTTACCGAAGAGGATGCGGAGAAAATCAAAGAGGCGCTGAAAACGCTGTTCGAGAATGACAGCTCTGCGGCACGTCCGGACGGCAGCATGGAAGTCTGCCGGCTGTACTGGTGGGAACATGACTGCAAAACGCCGAAGTACACTTCTGCCAAGGTACACCGTTCGCTGAAAATCAAAGCAAAAGAAGGCGTGGAAAATCCCAAGTCTTTGGATGATTATGACATCACACTGGAAACACTGGACGGCTTGACACCGGAAGTGATCGATTTGGTATAAGCTGCAATGGAATATCGGGAAGAGGAGTATCTACAGCTTTCCGGCATCCAGCATTTTGTGTTTTGCCGGCGGCAGTGGGCGCTGGCGTATCTGGAACAGCAATGGGTGGAAAATGAACGCACCGCAGACGGCAGGATCATGCACCGTAATGTACATGACAGCTCGTTTCGGGAAAAGCGTGGCGATCTGCTGATCGTCAGAGGAATGAAAGTATCATCTGCCCGTCTGGGGCTGAGCGGAGAGTGCGATGCGGTAGAATTCCGGCGCTCTCCGAAAGGCGTTCCCATTTTCGGACAAGAGGGTACTTATACAGTAACACCTGTGGAGTACAAACGTGGCAAACCCAAGGAAGACGAATGCGATATTGCACAGCTCACAGCACAGGCAATGTGCCTGGAAGAGATGTTGTGCTGCGACATACCGGTCGGATTTCTGTATTATGGGGAAACACGGCATCGTACCAGGGTGGAGTTTACGCCGGAACTGCGGAAACGAGTGGCAGATACTGCCGAAGAGATGCACCAGCTTTGCCGGAAAAGGCATACGCCAAAGGGAAAGCGGACGAAAGCCTGCAATGCCTGTTCTTTGAAGGATATCTGTCTGCCGGTGCTTTGCGGAAAGAAAACCGCAGGCGGTTATTTGCAGAAAATGCTGGGAACAATGGAGTAAAAATGCCATGAAGAAGTTGCTAAACACCATTTATGTGACAAATCCGGACAGTTATCTCTCACTGGATGGGGATAATCTGGTTGTCATGCGGGAGGAAAAGAAAGTACGGATGCCGCTGCACAATGTCGAGCGCATCATGACCTTTGGCTATACCGGTGCAAGCCCGGCGCTGATGGGCAAATGCGCAAAGGATGGAAGAGAGCTGGTCTTTATGACAAGCTCCGGAAAATTCCTGGCACGGGTCGAGGGCGCTGTCAGCGGCAATGTTTTACTGCGGCGGCAGCAGTATCGGGTGGCAGATGATGCAGACGCCAGCCTTTCGATCGCACGGAATATGATTGTCGGAAAGCTGTTCAACAGCCGCTGGGTGCTGGAACGCATGATACGGGACCATGCACCGAGGATTGATGCAGAAACGTTTCGGCAGAAGTCTCAGTTTTTGCAGCAGTCTATTTCCAAGGCGGCAGAGGCAGATTTAGCGGACACGCTCCGTGGCATAGAGGGCGAGGCGGCGTCGGTATACTTTTCCGTTTTTGACGACATGATTCTAAAGGAAAAGGCAGCGTTTGCATTTCACGGCAGAAACAAGCGGCCTTCGCTGGATCGGGTCAATGCAATGCTGAATTTTGCCTATTCGCTGATGACGGGAATGTGTTCTGCGGCGCTGGAGTCCGTGGGGTTGGATCCCTATGTGGGCGTACTGCACACAGACCGTCCGGGTCGACCGTCTCTTTCTTTGGATCTGGTCGAGGAATTTCGTGCGCTCTGCTGTGACCGCTTTGTTCTGACGCTCATTAACCGTGGCATGATCCATGCAGAGGATTTCGATGTCCAGGAGGACGGCGCTGTTTCGCTGACGGAGGACGGACGGCGTACATTCCTGCGGGCATGGCAAAAGCGCAAGGATGATATGATTCAGCATCCGTTTCTGGAAGAAAAAGTGGAATGGGGCTTGCTGCCCTATGTGCAGGCACTTTTGCTTGCACGCTATCTCCGGGGCGATTTGGATGCGTATCCGCCGTTTTTGTGGAAGTGAGAGCGTATGCTGGTAGTTGTAGCGTATGATGTAAATACAGAGACCAAAGAGGGCAGAAAGCGCCTGCGCCACGTGGCGAAGATCTGTACCAACGTGGGCATTCGGGTGCAGAATTCTGTCTTTGAGTGTCATGTTGATGCGGCAGAATGCAAGGTACTCAAGCATCGGCTGGAACAGGCGATTGATACAGAAAGGGACAGCCTGCGGTTTTATTACCTGGGAAATCGTTATCAGTCGAAGGTGGAACATATCGGTGCAAAGGAAACCATAGACATGGAAGAGCCGCTGATTCTGTGAGAGAAATTTAAGGGAAAAGTGTCGGTGCGAATCATAGGCGCACAGAAAGATGCTGAAGGTTTCGCACCAAATTTTTCTCCCTTTTTTCGAAAAAAACCATTTTTTCGGGTGCAGAATGTAGTCTTTTGCATCCTTTTTTGCAGGATTGTACAAGGATAGGCGAAATGAAAAACGCTTTCCTGTGCAGTTTTGCTGTCTCCCTCCATGCGGAGGGAGTGGATTGAAATGGAAAGCCTTGATAGCGGAATCTCGGTTGTGTTCGAGTCTCCCTCCATGCGGAGGGAGTGGATTGAAATCCAGAAAGACGTTAACAATTATGTATTTCGTTTCGTCTCCCTCCATGCGGAGGGAGTGGATTGAAATAAGGTTTCCGTGATTGATTATGCAACGTCGGTGAGTCTCCCTCCATGCGGAGGGAGTGGATTGAAATGGGAGTGGTTCCGAACGATCAAAGACGCTGTTTCCGTCTCCCTCCATGCGGAGGGAGTGGATTGAAATACAAGTCCCGACGGTGGGAAGCATTTGTAAAGCGTTGTCTCCCTCCATGCGGAGGGAGTGGATTGAAATATTTTTGCAACGTCGTAGTTATACAATGGAATTTTCGTCTCCCTCCATGCGGAGGGAGTGGATTGAAATAACATTGTAGACAACTTCGGTACACATTGCCCTGGTCTCCCTCCATGCGGAGGGAGTGGATTGAAATATCGCAGTGAACCCAAAGAATCCAGTACAGCAGCGTCTCCCTCCATGCGGAGGGAGTGGATTGAAATGAAAATGGAAAAATTGAACGTAAAGGCGCATATGGTCTCCCTCCATGCGGAGGGAGTGGATTGAAATACCAACATGAAGCCGTCATTCTTTGTTCCGGTCGTCTCCCTCCATGCGGAGGGAGTGGATTGAAATGACCTCAACACAAACTTGTGTGACCGCTTCCCTGGTCTCCCTCCATGCGGAGGGAGTGGATTGAAATAGCATTCCGGACGAAACCAGTTCCACAGAGAACGGTCTCCCTCCATGCGGAGGGAGTGGATTGAAATAACACATTTCGCACCCTCTACGCCGAAGCGAAAGTCTCCCTCCATGCGGAGGGAGTGGATTGAAATCCAAGAAATGTTACATATCCATCGACACTGATTTGTCTCCCTCCATGCGGAGGGAGTGGATTGAAATACGAAATGAAAGACAACGTGATTTTGAAATCAAGTCTCCCTCCATGCGGAGGGAGTGGATTGAAATATGGGAAAGACTATCAGCTTGGTGACAAGGTAAGCGTCTCCCTCCATGCGGAGGGAGTGGATTGAAATGCCGTACTTAGTCCAACGGTTCGCACCTGCTTCGTCTCCCTCCATGCGGAGGGAGTGGATTGAAATATCAGACACCCGCTTGAACATGAATTATTCATGCGTCTCCCTCCATGCGGAGGGAGTGGATTGAAATGTTGACGGATTGCGAATTGATTCGTATGACCGCAGTCTCCCTCCATGCGGAGGGAGTGGATTGAAATCTCCAGCATGTCCGAAGTTGACATAACTTCGTTGTCTCCCTCCATGCGGAGGGAGTGGATTGAAATGCTACGCCCGCGAACTCGATGCAAGTGCAAGCCCGTCTCCCTCCATGCGGAGGGAGTGGATTGAAATCCGCATCTTCCCCGTCTATTGATTTCAGCACTTCGAAGTCTCCCTCCATGCGGAGGGAGTGGATTGAAATGGTGATGTTCCAGCCGTTCAGAATTTCGTCTGCCGTCTCCCTCCATGCGGAGGGAGTGGATTGAAATGACATCGGATTGAAATTATTTTCCGCACAAAACAGTCTCCCTCCATGCGGAGGGAGTGGATTGAAATGTCGCTAAGATTTTGATAAATCGCTGATTTTTTCGTCTCCCTCCATGCGGAGGGAGTGGATTGAAATACCCGTCTGCGGTGCAGTGTGAAGAAATTGCGTGTGTCTCCCTCCATGCGGAGGGAGTGGATTGAAATCGCTGCCGCATGATCACAGCTTGACGGTCAACAGCGTCTCCCTCCATGCGGAGGGAGTGGATTGAAATAAGGAGGAAAAACATGAAAAACAAAAACAACATTGTCTCCCTCCATGCGGAGGGAGTGGATTGAAATATGTTTTTCCTCCTTGAAAACAACGAAAGCCGGCGGTCTCCCTCCATGCGGAGGGAGTGGATTGAAATAGCTTGTCTGCTATGCTCTGCAAGGTCGCTCCCGTCTCCCTCCATGCGGAGGGAGTGGATTGAAATGCCCCAATCATGGTAACATTCTTACCGATCTGGAGTCTCCCTCCATGCGGAGGGAGTGGATTGAAATAAAATAGCTGGGTTTGAAATGAAGTCGTCGCCTATGTCTCCCTCCATGCGGAGGGAGTGGATTGAAATAATGCGGCTACATCTGGAACGGATTGCTTTGTAGTCTCCCTCCATGCGGAGGGAGTGGATTGAAATTGATCGTCTTATGGTCAAGAATCCCTCTATAAGGTCTCCCTCCATGCGGAGGGAGTGGATTGAAATATAACGAAACTAAAAAAATTTTGTCTGCCGCTGGTCTCCCTCCATGCGGAGGGAGTGGATTGAAATAATCCCTTTTTCTTGATGATTGAGGGATAATCGATATGTCTCCCTCCATGCGGAGGGAGTGGATTGAAATGATACCATTATGTTAGATGAAAGTTCCATGATTCGTCTCCCTCCATGCGGAGGGAGTGGATTGAAATTCAATTAGATCGACAAGCAATAACTGTCCATTGATGTCTCCCTCCATGCGGAGGGAGTGGATTGAAATTTTGATGCACATCGACAGTGACGACAACGGGAACGGTCTCCCTCCATGCGGAGGGAGTGGATTGAAATGTTTCAGGGACATGAACTCGATAAAGAACATCTTGGTCTCCCTCCATGCGGAGGGAGTGGATTGAAATATTATCGGCTGATCTGTAAAGGCAGTGTTGAAAAGTCTCCCTCCATGCGGAGGGAGTGGATTGAAATGTGAAGCTGGCGGGAATCCGCGGGACTGTTCTCGTCTCCCTCCATGCGGAGGGAGTGGATTGAAATATGCTGATTAAGGCAAATGAATTTCTGGAAAGCGTCTCCCTCCATGCGGAGGGAGTGGATTGAAATTTCTTTTCTGTCCATTTACAACACCTCACAACTGTCTCCCTCCATGCGGAGGGAGTGGATTGAAATGTATTGACAACCAGCTACACATGTACGATGATGGTCTCCCTCCATGCGGAGGGAGTGGATTGAAATGAAACGGCGTGTACAATATCAACACGGGAAAATTGTCTCCCTCCATGCGGAGGGAGTGGATTGAAATATGCGTCGATCGTTTGAAAAAGGTTATGATAAATGTCTCCCTCCATGCGGAGGGAGTGGATTGAAATATATTGTCCCGGTGAGTGGGACGATTACGCTTACGGTCTCCCTCCATGCGGAGGGAGTGGATTGAAATATGGAGGTGTCACGAATGAGTGTGTAACGGTGGACGTCTCCCTCCATGCGGAGGGAGTGGATTGAAATATGGGAAAGACTACCAACTTGGTGACAAAGTAAGGTCTCCCTCCATGCGGAGGGAGTGGATTGAAATACCTCACTCCTGTTTTTTTCTGTCTGCGTTCCAAAGTCTCCCTCCATGCGGAGGGAGTGGATTGAAATGGAGTAAGTTACGTTCGCACCAGTTGCATTACTGTCTCCCTCCATGCGGAGGGAGTGGATTGAAATATGGCAATCACCACGTGGTCACGGTACAGGGTGAGTCTCCCTCCATGCGGAGGGAGTGGATTGAAATGGAGGTACAGAAAATGAAAATTGAAGTAGGTAAGTCTCCCTCCATGCGGAGGGAGTGGATTGAAATCCCATGTATGATTCTAGTGTTTTCAATCCGCCGTGTCTCCCTCCATGCGGAGGGAGTGGATTGAAATTTTCCACGGCTACGCTGTTAGGAACGATCTTGACGGGTCTCCCTCCATGCGGAGGGAGTGGATTGAAATGACAAGTTCGCAAAATTCTTAAAATCAGAATATCGTCTCCCTCCATGCGGAGGGAGTGGATTGAAATTGAATATGTTGGGGAAGTAAACAATTTCCCGGAAGGTCTCCCTCCATGCGGAGGGAGTGGATTGAAATACACATTGTGTTTCCATTGTGTTAACAGGAGGACGTCTCCCTCCATGCGGAGGGAGTGGATTGAAATGACGAATGGAGTGTGTAAAGAAATGGCAATAAGATGTCTCCCTCCATGCGGAGGGAGTGGATTGAAATGGTATACGTTTCCAGTGCATTGTATATGATTAACGTCTCCCTCCATGCGGAGGGAGTGGATTGAAATCCATTCTGCTGACTGTAAAGGGGGTGGTCTTATGGTCTCCCTCCATGCGGAGGGAGTGGATTGAAATCCATTGTCAAACCGGAAAACATAGTTGTTAACATGTCTCCCTCCATGCGGAGGGAGTGGATTGAAATACATTCTGGAATCAATCATCCGACACACAAAGCGCGTCTCCCTCCATGCGGAGGGAGTGGATTGAAATGTTGATACGTCACAGGAAGAGTGTCTGGAAAGATTGGTCTCCCTCCATGCGGAGGGAGTGGATTGAAATGGAATCCTCGGACGTTGAGGGTATCCACGATTTCGTCTCCCTCCATGCGGAGGGAGTGGATTGAAATAAACACCTATCCACGTGCTGCATTATCGCCGCCGGAGTCTCCCTCCATGCGGAGGGAGTGGATTGAAATTCCCTAACCTCTGTATATATTATAGCACACTTGTAGTCTCCCTCCATGCGGAGGGAGTGGATTGAAATCTTTTCCTCGATGTCATAATAGATCGGGAATTCAGTCTCCCTCCATGCGGAGGGAGTGGATTGAAATACAATATCGGATTTTTCTACTTCCTTGAAAAATAACGTCTCCCTCCATGCGGAGGGAGTGGATTGAAATGCAGTCTGGAATGGTCATGGTGAGAATTCCGGAGGTCTCCCTCCATGCGGAGGGAGTGGATTGAAATAGATTTTTCGCAAACGTCAATTATTCCACCTCAAGTCTCCCTCCATGCGGAGGGAGTGGATTGAAATAAAAGTGGTGATACGATTTCCTATTGCCCCGGTGGTCTCCCTCCATGCGGAGGGAGTGGATTGAAATACAATCGGCATAATTATAGCACACAGCTTTCCGGTCTCCCTCCATGCGGAGGGAGTGGATTGAAATTAGCGGTTCAAGATGCTTTTTCATCTTGAACCCATGTCTCCCTCCATGCGGAGGGAGTGGATTGAAATGTGCCTGTCAAAACCTGGTTTTTGAAAATGCACTGGTCTCCCTCCATGCGGAGGGAGTGGATTGAAATAGCTCACCCGTTGTAGATAACAAGCATTGACGGAGTCTCCCTCCATGCGGAGGGAGTGGATTGAAATTGCATATCAATGTTATGCGAAAGCCTCTTCCGTGTCTCCCTCCATGCGGAGGGAGTGGATTGAAATGAAACGTCTGGAACCGGTGGTACAGTACAAAAAGCGTCTCCCTCCATGCGGAGGGAGTGGATTGAAATTTTAATGGACTGTATTCTTGCACATAGGAACCTGTCTCCCTCCATGCGGAGGGAGTGGATTGAAATTCCTCAGCCTTTGACGCGGTAACACTCGCTTCTAGTCTCCCTCCATGCGGAGGGAGTGGATTGAAATTTTTTCGTGTCGTTAATCGCTTTTGCGATTCCGGTCTCCCTCCATGCGGAGGGAGTGGATTGAAATTCGATTGCTCGTAGAGTTCCGAGGACAGTGGCGGAGTCTCCCTCCATGCGGAGGGAGTGGATTGAAATAATTCTACACAGAATACGTTGTCAAAATTGTAGATGTCTCCCTCCATGCGGAGGGAGTGGATTGAAATGACTTCGAAGTTTTCAAATGTGATTGGCTGGTAGGTCTCCCTCCATGCGGAGGGAGTGGATTGAAATGCTATGAGTGGGAACAGCGTACCGGAATGGGGCGTCTCCCTCCATGCGGAGGGAGTGGATTGAAATGAATTGCCGAAGAATGGAACACAATGATGAATTTGGTCTCCCTCCATGCGGAGGGAGTGGATTGAAATATCACCTGCACCCATTATACGCCAATTCGTTAAGTCTCCCTCCATGCGGAGGGAGTGGATTGAAATACATGATCGCCGACGTGGTAAGCATTCTGGTCATGTCTCCCTCCATGCGGAGGGAGTGGATTGAAATTTCATCGATCAGTGTTTCCCAACCTCCCACAGGAGGTCTCCCTCCATGCGGAGGGAGTGGATTGAAATAGATACCAAGCGGCTTTTTTCACGTCCTCAACACGTCTCCCTCCATGCGGAGGGAGTGGATTGAAATGACGGAAAACGATCCGAAAAAACACGTAGCCACAGGTCTCCCTCCATGCGGAGGGAGTGGATTGAAATAAAATTTTAGCAGAAAGCTGTACTTGTGTCTTGTGTCTCCCTCCATGCGGAGGGAGTGGATTGAAATTCGCTCACTACTCAACGGATACCCACCAACCACGTCTCCCTCCATGCGGAGGGAGTGGATTGAAATTTTCCAGGTACTGATGTTTCACGTGTGATTGCTCGGTCTCCCTCCATGCGGAGGGAGTGGATTGAAATGATTCATGGCTTGCGAGTCTCCAGGGAGAATTGAGTCTCCCTCCATGCGGAGGGAGTGGATTGAAATTTCACAGATATAGCGCAATCTTTCCAGTTCCGCCGGTCTCCCTCCATGCGGAGGGAGTGGATTGAAATAAAAAAACTCGCAGACTTCTACGGAGTTACTACCGGTCTCCCTCCATGCGGAGGGAGTGGATTGAAATGACGAATGGAGTGTGTAAAGAAATGGCAATAAGAGTCTCCCTCCATGCGGAGGGAGTGGATTGAAATATAAAATCTTCTGAAAAAATAATCGGGCGTAATGTCTCCCTCCATGCGGAGGGAGTGGATTGAAATGCAAGTATCGTCCTTGTAATCCGTCGGGAATTTTGGTCTCCCTCCATGCGGAGGGAGTGGATTGAAATGATTTCCCCGAATCTATCCGGATTGTGAACATTCTCGTCTCCCTCCATGCGGAGGGAGTGGATTGAAATGAAAGAAACTGTGTGCCGTGCGGTCACTGAGGAGTCTCCCTCCATGCGGAGGGAGTGGATTGAAATATATAATCTCGCAGCGCTATCATCTGTTCCCGTGGTCTCCCTCCATGCGGAGGGAGTGGATTGAAATGATGCGTAGATCCGGAAAGTCTTGTCTTGCAATCGGTCTCCCTCCATGCGGAGGGAGTGGATTGAAATCTTGAAAGAATGTGAAGAACGCGGGTACACGTGGCGGTCTCCCTCCATGCGGAGGGAGTGGATTGAAATCTTCCACAATTCGCATCAAGATTTCCGATTGTTCGTCTCCCTCCATGCGGAGGGAGTGGATTGAAATATTTTTCATGTCTGATCATTTCCTCAATGTCCGAGTCTCCCTCCATGCGGAGGGAGTGGATTGAAATCAGCAGCACTCTTGCTGTCGTCGTAGGTATCCGGACGTCTCCCTCCATGCGGAGGGAGTGGATTGAAATGCAGAAACCTATGAGGGTGACGACTACGCCGGCGTCTCCCTCCATGCGGAGGGAGTGGATTGAAATGTGAATATTAGTAAAATGTTTTGAAAACAACGAAAGGTCTCCCTCCATGCGGAGGGAGTGGATTGAAATAACGATGAACTGGACATGCTGAAATACGCCTGCAAGTCTCCCTCCATGCGGAGGGAGTGGATTGAAATGTCCACCACAAGTCGTTTCTCGGTCTTGTGGTATGTCTCCCTCCATGCGGAGGGAGTGGATTGAAATACTCCCCCGCTGTCCTCTGAACTGTACGAACAGAGTCTCCCTCCATGCGGAGGGAGTGGATTGAAATACTTTCAAGGTCATTTCGAAGGAAATTTCCCTGTCGTCTCCCTCCATGCGGAGGGAGTGGATTGAAATCATTGTAGAACGTTTCTTTCAAAAAAGCATCGTGTCTCCCTCCATGCGGAGGGAGTGGATTGAAATGCTTGGGGCGGCGCACATGGGGCGTTGTTGAAATGTCTCCCTCCATGCGGAGGGAGTGGATTGAAATGGAAAACCGTTTCGGAGTAAGTTGCGTTCGCATGTCTCCCTCCATGCGGAGGGAGTGGATTGAAATAAAATTCGGGAACCAGGATCGCAATACCTGGATCAGTCTCCCTCCATGCGGAGGGAGTGGATTGAAATTCCACATATTCTGTGGTCCCGTCATCGTGCTGTACGTCTCCCTCCATGCGGAGGGAGTGGATTGAAATGCGCTGACCGCTGACGTGATAGCCGTCACAAATCGTCTCCCTCCATGCGGAGGGAGTGGATTGAAATGTGTGCTTGTGTGCCTATCTTAGATACACAAGCGGTCTCCCTCCATGCGGAGGGAGTGGATTGAAATATCGATCTTCCAACCGGTAAAACAATTTCTAGGAGTCTCCCTCCATGCGGAGGGAGTGGATTGAAATGATACTGCCATGTTATGCCATCCTTTCTGTATCTGTCTCCCTCCATGCGGAGGGAGTGGATTGAAATGGCGTTAACCCTAGCACTGGTAACGCCATGATTGGTCTCCCTCCATGCGGAGGGAGTGGATTGAAATGTATTTGTTAAGTCCTACCACGCACGCTGCATCAGTCTCCCTCCATGCGGAGGGAGTGGATTGAAATGACCGTGGTGTTACCAGCGCCACGGTCAGCCAAATGTCTCCCTCCATGCGGAGGGAGTGGATTGAAATGTCGTATCCATTTCGTTTCCTGTGCAGTTCTCCCGTCTCCCTCCATGCGGAGGGAGTGGATTGAAATGTCTTGCTTTCTGGCATCGTCAAATACCTTGATGTCTCCCTCCATGCGGAGGGAGTGGATTGAAATGTTTTGTATCCTCAGCATCCGGTATATCCAGATGGTCTCCCTCCATGCGGAGGGAGTGGATTGAAATAATTCTTAGGTTTTTCAATCTGTTTTTTGTTTCGTCTCCCTCCATGCGGAGGGAGTGGATTGAAATCCCTTTGGGCGTCGTTGAGATGATATTCTGCCGCCAGTCTCCCTCCATGCGGAGGGAGTGGATTGAAATGCGTTGTGGGGAATCCGGGAAAATTCTGCGCCGGGTCTCCCTCCATGCGGAGGGAGTGGATTGAAATACACGCCGCCGCACAGATACCCAAGGTCAATATGTCTCCCTCCATGCGGAGGGAGTGGATTGAAATGCGTTCGGCAGCTTGCTGGAAAGAATCAAGCTGTATGTCTCCCTCCATGCGGAGGGAGTGGATTGAAATATGTCCCGGAGGGAGTACAAGACAATTAAGCGCCGGTCTCCCTCCATGCGGAGGGAGTGGATTGAAATGGACCAAAATCATGCGAGATGAGGATGAGATTATGTCTCCCTCCATGCGGAGGGAGTGGATTGAAATGTTGTGTCTTAGGCCCTCAAAAATGGGCACGGTGTCTCCCTCCATGCGGAGGGAGTGGATTGAAATGCTTGTCACGGCGACTTCTTCCATCGTTCGTTCCGCGTCTCCCTCCATGCGGAGGGAGTGGATTGAAATGACTTCTGGAAAATAGAAAGAAGGGTAACAAAAGTGTCTCCCTCCATGCGGAGGGAGTGGATTGAAATTTCCGGAAAGGCGAAGAAACTATATTCTCCTTTGAGTCTCCCTCCATGCGGAGGGAGTGGATTGAAATATCCGAAAAGAAGCAGAAATGATGCAACAGGAAGGTCTCCCTCCATGCGGAGGGAGTGGATTGAAATGTCGCCTTACGGCGTGGAAACGGTCAGTTTAGAGCCGTCTCCCTCCATGCGGAGGGAGTGGATTGAAATGCAGCTTGTGTACTCATGCCGCAGGTGGTTTTGCGTCTCCCTCCATGCGGAGGGAGTGGATTGAAATAATCTCCACTTAAATCCACCCCCAAAACCTGACTAGTCTCCCTCCATGCGGAGGGAGTGGATTGAAATTGCCGGGTTATGCTCTGCCCGTTGTGCCAATGGGTCTCCCTCCATGCGGAGGGAGTGGATTGAAATGTAGAATCCGTAAAGCGGCGATTGGAGAACGGCAGTCTCCCTCCATGCGGAGGGAGTGGATTGAAATGTAGTTGGGAGCGTCCACACGCACAATGGCGTGAGTCTCCCTCCATGCGGAGGGAGTGGATTGAAATATCACCGACATATCCAGGTGTAGTAATTGCACCGTCTCCCTCCATGCGGAGGGAGTGGATTGAAATTCCCCACATGAGATCATATTCCGATGCGTTATATGTCTCCCTCCATACGGAGGGAGTGGATTGAAATGTGTTGTCTCCCGGTTTCATCAACAGAATTTTCGGTCTCCCTCCATACGGAGGGAGTGGATTGAAATTCCTGGGGCTAGATCCGAAAGCGTTGAATGATTACGTCTCCCTCCATACGGAGGGAGTGGATTGAAATGGCATTACTGGAAGCAGGACAGACACTTTTGAACGGTCTCCCTCCATACGGAGGGAGTGGATTGAAATATTGGTTGCGATATAGCCGACAGTCTTGACCTCGTCTCCCTCCATACGGAGGGAGTGGATTGAAATACTACGGTTCTGAGATGGTGTATAATATATATAGTCTCCCTCCATACGGAGGGAGTGGATTGAAATACCAGTTTCAGTATTGATAGGTAAGTATGCATTTAGTCTCCCTCCATACGGAGGGAGTGGATTGAAATACTGCCGTCCAGATAAATCGGTATGATCGTATCAGTCTCCCTCCATACGGAGGGAGTGGATTGAAATGATAAGGTATCTCTGAATGCGGACGAACAGAAAGTCTCCCTCCATACGGAGGGAGTGGATTGAAATTTGAAACGCTTCATTGCCAGACACCTTCTCTCCGGTCTCCCTCCATACGGAGGGAGTGGATTGAAATGCACGTTTTGCAGCGTCACTCGATGCGAACAGTTGTCTCCCTCCATACGGAGGGAGTGGATTGAAATGGTGAAGCACTGGAAGCTATGAAAGCCGGAAAGAGTCTCCCTCCATACGGAGGGAGTGGATTGAAATATCGGATTGACCTGACTGCGGAGAATCTGCACTGTCTCCCTCCATACGGAGGGAGTGGATTGAAATACCAGTGCAAGCCTTTATATCCCATATGTTGGTGTCTCCCTCCATACGGAGGGAGTGGATTGAAATTTCCAACCATTCCCCAAACGTCTGCGAGTTACCACGTCTCCCTCCATACGGAGGGAGTGGATTGAAATAAACTCACAATGGCTACACTCTATCTACATATGAGTCTCCCTCCATACGGAGGGAGTGGATTGAAATCCAGTGATACTGTTTCCATTTTCACTGAGCCACACGTCTCCCTCCATACGGAGGGAGTGGATTGAAATGCATGGATGCGTGAGAACGGGTATCTAATCAAGCGTCTCCCTCCATACGGAGGGAGTGGATTGAAATGATGTCCTGTGGATTGTCCAACAACCTGCAGGACGGTCTCCCTCCATACGGAGGGAGTGGATTGAAATAGGGGTAATTTGCGGTCATGTTTTTGATAGATATGTCTCCCTCCATACGGAGGGAGTGGATTGAAATGTAAAATCCGTCAAAACTCATTGAAAAATATCATGTCTCCCTCCATACGGAGGGAGTGGATTGAAATGAGTGCGGAAAGCCAACAACAGCGTTCTGGACGGCGTCTCCCTCTATGCGGAGGGAGTGGATTGAAATACTGTTAACCCGGACGGCAGCGTGACACACGTCGAGTCTCCCTCCGTATGGAGGGAATAAATTGAAATTTCAAATAGTCCGCATAGATCGGATTCCTGCAGCCCTGCTGCGCCACAAACTTGTCCAGCTTGGCACTGTACTCCATCTGCTGCATCTGATTCTGTGCAGCCTCGTACTTCTTCTGCCAGTCGGCAGCGGACTGCTTGATGCCGTCAATATCCATTTCGGTGTACGACTGGATCTTGCTGTTCGCATCGTTCAGCTGCCCTGTGACAGCGTCCAACTTCGCCTGCAGTGCTTTGTAATCCTCTTCGCTGTAGGTCTTTGCCTGCGGCTCCGGCGTCTGCTCCTGCTGTGTCGGCTCGTTCTCGGTTTCGTCTTCCATGTTCTTTCATTCCTTTCGTGATTTGGGTATAAAAATAGCACCTGATTGCTCAGATGCTGATTTCACAAATAAGAACGCCGTACCCGCTGGCTGAATTGTTCTTGTTTTCCGCCCTCCGCCAGTTTATGCCCTTGGTCGGGGCAGCTTTACGGATTCTGTGCAATAGCGTTATATAAATCCACCATAGCGCTGCACAACACCGCATAACCTTGCAAATCACCATATGTATCAGGCGTGAATTCTGCCATTTCTTCCAGCTTTTCCAGCAGGATTTCTTTTGCCTTTTGTTCCATAGGTTTCTCCTTTCAGGCATGAAAAAAGCACCTCGTTTGAGATGCTTTCTATCGTATTTGGTTTTACTTCTCAAAACAACACGTATTTTGAGATGCTTTCTAATCGCTTTGGTGTTCAATCCAGCACCTTAACAGCGTCTCTTAACTCATTTAATGACTTCCCACAGACGAAGGGAGTGTTCATGACATCAACAATAGAGTACACTGTTTTTTCAAACCCGTCAAAATAAAGTAAATAGCTGTATGTTCCGTCTTTATGAAAACAAGGGTCTATGTTTCCGTATTTCCCATGATATGTGAATTCGACCAGACCATAACAGTCTTCTACTTTCTTCTTCAAGAGGTCATTCGCACTCATAAAATATCTTGATTCTCCCTTCTTTCGGAATCACTCAATTCCTCTGCTTCACCATGGACAGGAATTCCTTTTTCATTTTTGATGTACATATGCTTATGTTCACCGTGTTTTCCTAATTTGCTTTCTTTTTTATGCCCGTGACTGTTGTTTGAAATCTGTTTCGTTTGGCAGCCGTCTGAATCGTAGTAGTTTCTATCCACGCCGCCTTTGTCATTCACCCTTTGCGTGATACCGTTCGGCGGACCCTTTACTACTACAGTTTTATTTACGACATAAATTTGACTCCCTGCCGCATTTGCGGTTTTCCCTATTATAGCACTGCTTTTCCATTCTGTCAACTGATTTTTCGCTGCATGGACAGCCTTCTGAGCCGCACTCCGTCCAAACCCGTCCACCTGCTCCCGGAACGTATCTCTCCGCTGTCCGGTCTGGCTGCAGAACGTTTTCAGCTGCTTTTCGGATTCTTTCAGTTTTACCGCATTTGCCACATAGTCTGCCTGCAGCACCGCCTTTGTTTCTTCGTCCGGGGCATTTTCCACCGCCGCCTGCGATGCCAGTGTCCGCCGCTTTAGCGCCCGTACATTCCGTTCGCCCTGCCGCTGCATCTGGCTGATCTCGTATTTTGTGTACTTTTTGCCGTTGTATGAGATGTTTTTCTCATTCAGCTTTTTGATCTGTTCCAGCGTGTAATTTGGTTTGGAGATGCCTTTGTAGTATGCGTGCCAATCGTGGCGGCAGTTCCAGCCCTTGAATCCTTCGCCGGAGCCGTAACCGATCTCATGCAGGGTGTACACGTGCAGCCCGTCAATGGTTTCTCCGGCATCTTCTCCGGTCAGCGTGACCAGCTGCCCCTGCCACCTTGCGTGTTCCGGTCTGGCTCCGCTGTGTGCGGTCAGTTCCTGTGTGGAGAGAGTGGATTGAAATGACGATGCAAGAATGGCAGACTGGCAGGGAGATCGTCTCCCTCCGTATGGAGAGAGTGGATTGAAATGTACACCTTTGGGGCGTGGAATCCGGCACGGGCAAGGTCTCTCTCCGTATGGAGAAAGTGGATTGAAATGTCAAAACAGACCGTGACATTAGTGTGAATCAGGTCTCCTTCCGTGTGGAGAGACTGGATTGAAACAAAGCGGTCGTAGTTTTTTCCAACGTCACCTTTCCGGTCTCTCTCTAACAGAATTCCCAAACAAGGCAGTCCATGCAATTGAAACTTAAAAATTTCCAATTACAGCAGGCTGCTGCAGTAAAAACGCCCTATGATGTGTTATAATCATCATAGGGCGTTTTTCTTAAAACTCGTCGAGTTTATTTGCGAGGGCGCAGACCGTTTTTAGAAATACTTTTACCTTTTCGGGGTCTTTTTCCTCTAGGGTAAGGGCAAGGATCTTTATCATATTATTGTTTATCTCGGTTTTTCCGAACACCAGGTCGTCCAGACTGACCCGGAGAATCTGAGAAATCTTTACAAGAGTTTCCAAGGACGGTGAGCGTGTCCCTCGCTCTAAATGCCCGATATATCCGGTGGACAGTGAGCATGATTCGCTGAGCTGTTCCTGTGTCATTCTTGACAGTTCACGGTATTTTCGGATACGGTCACCAATGGCAATATAGTCAAGTTCCTGTTCCATGACATCCCTCCTTTTTACTATTATACTGCATTTTCATTTTTGGGATAACAGACTGTTTGACACTTATTATTTGTCTTTTGGAACACTTTATATTATCTTATAGACAAAATATACTTGACTAATTGTATAGAAAATGATATAATAAGACAAAACAAAGCCAATAGGAGGTCATGGGATTATGAATTATTACGGTGTGGGTGTGAAGTTTGGCGGTACGCAGGAGATGCTGCCGCTCTATCTCGAAAATGACTGCTGGTTTATGGGATTCCGAAGAGAAGAAAAGCCCAGCTTTTATGAAACGGCGCAAAAAGTTCAGCCAGGCGATGTGATGATCGCCAAGGCTTATGCGACAGCGGCACAAGCTTATTATTACGTGCGTGCAATCGGAATCGTCACAGACACAAAAAAGCCGGATACGATACCGTCGGAATATGATGATCGGGCTGGTTTTTCTGTGACCTGGATCAAATATTTTGAAAAGCCTGCTGCTCTGTCGGCAAAGAAGTTTGCTCGTGGAACTTTTCACACAAAAACGATTTTTTTGGAGAAGAATCCGGATTTGATTGCGAAAATCCAGGAAATGATGAAATACGACTACGCAGGAGAACCGGATGAAACGGAATCGTTTGAAGAAGGCATTCCGGAGGTGAGCGAAAGCCCGGAGTAAAAGACAGTTTGAAATAAAAAATCGAAGAATAAAACGGAGGATGAAAAAATGTTTTGCAGAAAATGCGGTAAGGAAATGAAACCGAATGAGAAGTTTTGCCCGTCTTGCGGTGCTAAAGTGGAAACGGAAGAGACGGTGCAGGCAGGTTCGTCTGTTACTGATGCCGCTCCAAATATTGTTGGAACTTTACCTGAAAAAAAGAAGTACCCGGTAAAAACCGTAGTAATTGCAATAGTCGTTGTGGTTTTTGCCGTTATTCTTGTTTCTGTTTTAAGTTCTGGAAACGGAAAAGCAAAGGACGAAGATTATATTTCGGCAGCTGAAACAATTATAAGCAAGCAATTAAAGGCACCGTCAACGGCAATATATTCGGATGAGAATATTGAAGCACAAGATGATTATGGGAGAACGATCGTATCTTTAACAGTGGAATCTCAAAATTCATTTGGCGGTTATGTAACAAATACTTGCTATGTCCTTATTGAAAGCTATGATACAGAGGAAGATACATTTACTTATAATGCTGCTACCGGAGTTTATATCAGTGATTTTGGCGATAGTTTTTCCGACACATACATAAGCAGATTGAAAGAAAGTACAGATTGGAATAAACCATCTGATGAATAATATTTTTTATTGTAACTAGAAAACCCCTGGCTTTGCCAGGGGTTATTTGTTGAAAAAACGACAAGCAGCAAGCCTTCCATCTTCACGAATCACACAGACATTTCAAATTATGATGATACAAAAGCTCATTGATATCCATAACCGATTTTCCATGTTCGATGCCGTAAATCAGAATGCTGTCCCGTTCGTCTTTGGGATAGAGCAGGGCGAGTTTTGCAATTCTTAATGCAGTTTGTGTTTCATCAAGATTCAGCTGCATACCGATGCACATACTTAACAGAACATCCCTGGATGGATGGCGTGGGTTGGAGAGAGACAGGAGCTGAAAGCAATAGCGTTCGGAAAGCTGGGCATCGGATGCAAGCTGTACAATTGTGATCCCTTTTTCCCGGATCAGCGCCCTCAGATATTCCTTGATATTGCAGTCTAACAGAAAATCCTTGTTTTCCTGGAGGTAGGCATCAATGCTGCCGGTTTTTTTCAGCAATTCCAGCAGCTTTTCTGTGTCTTTGGGTTTCATGTTGTATCATTCCTTGTGAAAAACTTTATAGACTTATTATAACACGCAGCAGATGATATTTCAACACTTTAATGGGAAATCTGCTTGTGTTATATCGGGGAATGTGGTATAATAAAGAAGTTAAAATATGGCGTATCCGCTGTGTAAATGAGTTACTGTATGGAGAACGATATGAAAAACAAGAGCAAAAAAATGATGCTGTTTTCACTTGTTGTAATGCTTGGCTTTTCATTTGTATCTTTGATCGTTGCCTTTTCTATTAAAAATATCCCTGAGAACATTTCCTATGTATATGTAAATAAAAAAGTGGAAGAGCGTTCCTGGCATGATAGCTATGAAAGGGTAAATGACATTATCGGCTTATTCGAATTATGTGTTGTTGTCATTTCAACTATAGTTTTTATCATCGCAAAAGTTAAAAACAATGAGAAGATAATAAGAAAACAAATGTTATTATGGTTCGTGTTTGGAATCAGCACGATCGCACTGTTATGCAGCAATATTGTTGCGACCGGTTTATCGGATGAAATGGATTATCGTCCAAAATACTATGCGTTTTCTGATAATCAGAATACACTTGTTTTGGAGGAAAGGTCGTTTTTATTGTATGGAGGCGGATATATCTTTCAGATTCAAGACGATAACAGTGCGGTTCTATTAGATTGTTTTACAACAGATGACGGCGGCAGGAACAATGGAATGTACGATATTGTTTGGCATCAGAATTATGCTGAAATAACTTATCGTACATTTACCACTGAAAATGATAAAAAAACAATCGTTGTCAATTTCAAGTGATTTCTGTTTTTGAAAGGATGGATGCAGCTATGTTGAAGTATGGGATTTATGCAAAAGCAGTAGAGCTTTTGTGCTTTCAGCCGGCACTCGAAAAGCTTTCCGCTGTATATCCTGAGATGGATATAAAAAGCTACAAGAAAAACGTAAAACACGAATACAAAAATATGCTTTTGCGAACGCCGGACATAGGAGGCAGTTCCCTGGAGATGAATCTGTATATCGCAGCATTTGTCTTTTCTCTGCACAAAGCAGAACCGGACAAGATCACGCCTGCGGTTGTGGATGCAATGGTAACAGCCGTGTTTAATTCTCCGTTTATGATAAAGGCGCACAAAAACAAAAAATGCACCTTATTTACGGATAAAGTGCAGGACAAGAAAGTAAAGGAAAGCATCGCAAGCCAAACGTCGGAATATGCACTTGACTGGAAATTTCGCTATGAAAAAGGCGTGGATGAGTTCTATAATACATACACAGAATGCGGTATCTGTAAGCTGGGCATCCGAGAGAACTGCTTTGAATTTGTTCCCTGTCTGTGCAATATGGATGAGAGAAACTACAGAAACGAAGGCGGACAGCTGCACCGTACCAAAACGCTGGCACAGGGGGATGACTGCTGCGACTTTCATGTTACAAAGATAAAATCTGAGAGTTGATTTTTGGTTTATCAGAAGTCATAGCATAAAAACAGGAAATGGGGGATGGCCTTGTATCCATGGCTAGAGTCTGTGTTAGAGGAGCAATACCGACCGGTTTGCAGGCTGAGGAAAACAGAGCGGAATGAAATCGTTCTGCTGGAGCAGAAAGAACGCCATGTGCGTATTGTGAAACGCATCTTTGCCGGCGGTTCAGACGTATACCGGAAACTGCTTACACTGAAACACAAAAATATGCCGGAAATTTTAGAGGTTACAGAATTTGGTGACCGAACACTTGTTCTGGAAGAGTATATTGACGGTGTGACACTTTGGGATTTGATGCAGGAAGAGGGATATTACACGGAAAAGGCAGTCAGAAGCCTTATGTCAGAGCTTTGCGATGTTCTCGCCATGCTCCATGCACAGAATATCGTGCATCGGGATATCAAGCCGCAAAATATTATGATCGAGAACAATACGCATACGCTGAAACTGATCGATTTCGATTCTGCCCGGCTTATAAAACCTTGTTATCCCAATGATACGGAATATCTTGGTACAGTAGGATATGCTGCGCCGGAACAGTATGGCGAGGTTCAGACAGACACCAGAGCCGATATCTATTCGATGGGAATATTGATGAACGAACTGCTGACAAAGAAAAGACCCTCGGAACTGCTCTATCCCGGAAAGCTGCAAAAGGTGATTGTGAAGTGCATTCAGGTTTCACCGGACAAGCGCTTTCAAACAGCAGAGAAATTGAAAAGGAGTCTGCACGGATGAAAAAGTGCAAATATTGTGGAAAGGAACTCCACGAAGATGCGAACTTCTGTCCCTACTGCATGAGAAAGCAGATCAATGCGGAATATGTAGTAGCCAAAAGCGTACATGGACTTCGTTTTCGATGGCTTATTCTGGCTGGGGCTGTTTTGATCGCTGCTGTTTTTGCCTGCGTCTGGATCCTGCCGAAAATTTATCAGAAACCGGATGCACAGCAGTCCGCAAAAAAAGAGGATTCTGCCATTGACTATGATGCCTATGTGGGGACGTGGTTCAGCAAAGAAATCAGCAGTGCGGATGAATTTTATGAGAGCGGCGGTTCAGCTGTGCAGATTTTCTCGATCGATGACAGGATTGCTGAGATTTCTCTGTCAACCGTACAGAGCGCTCCGGCAAATCGGGCTGCAACAACAGATAAAATATACGGGGAAGTAGACGGAAACGTCATTCAGTTTTCTTTTCAAAATGACGGATGGATGAGTTCCGGTGAGGGGACGATCACGCTGCTGAATGATACAATTTATGCAGAAGTGATATATACCTATAAAGATCCGTCTGCGCTGTGGTATCTGGATCATGCCAATATTTTTTATTTGTGTGACAAGGAAACGCCATCGCTGTTTGGATAAATCGTTTTGGGAAACTTGGGAATGCCTGGTTTGTACAGATAAATGTCTCTCTCTGTTTGGAGGGAGTGGATTGAAATACCGTTAACGTTGACGGCAGCATGACCGTTGTTGGTCTCTCTCCATGCGGAGAGAGTGGATTGCAATGTAAAAGACAAGTTTTTATTTTATATTCTATATGGAAAGGGACAAACATGAAACAAAATTTGACAACAGGGAGTGTTCCGAAAACCGTTCTGGTATTTGCACTGCCGTATTTGCTGTCCTATTTTTTGCAGACGCTGTATGGCATGGCGGATCTGTTTATCACGGGACAGTTTTACGGCGTGGACAGCATCACCGCCGTGGCAAACGGCAGCCAGGTCATGCACATGATTACCGTGATCCTGGTGGGGCTTGCCATGGGTGCAACCGTTATCATTGGACGTGCTGTCGGCGGAAACCGGATGGATGAGGCAGGAAAAGCCGTTGGAAATACGGTGACGTTGTTTATGGTTTTGGCGGCTGCGTTGATGGCGGTTCTGTTATGCCTGGCGAGACCTATTGTCATTCTGATCGGCACGCCGGAAGAGGCTGTGGCAGAAACGGTGCAGTATCTGGTCATCTGATTTTTGGGAATCCCGTTTATCACAGCCTATAATATTATTAGCGCCATTTTCCGTGGCATGGGAGATTCCAAAAGCCCCATGTACTTTATCGCAATCGCCTGTGCGGCAAATATCGGGCTGGATTATCTGTTCCTGGGCGCATGGAAAATGGGCGCTGCCGGTGCGGCGCTGGGGACTACGCTGTCCCAGACTATTAGCGTGGTGATCTCTCTTGCCGTGATTCTCCGGAAAAATACGGGACTGTCTCTGAAACACTCCGATTTTCGCCCGGATCGTATGATGATGGGGCAGATTCTGAAGATCGGCTTTCCGGTTGCGGTACAGGATGGCTGCATTCAGATCGCCTTTCTGCTGATTACCGTGATCGCCAATCACCGTGGACTGGACGATGCGGCTGCGGTAGGAATCGTGGAAAAGATCATCAGCGCTTTGTTTATTGTGCCGTCCTCTATGCTGGCGACAGTCTCGGCGCTGTCGGCGCAGAATATCGGTGCCGGAAAACATAAGCGTGCCTCGCAGACACTGCGGTATGCCACGATTCTGACGACCGCCTATGGAATCGTGATAACCATTCTCATGGAACTGGCAGTGCAGCCGGTCATGCAGCTGTTTACGCCGGATGCCGCTGTAGTGGCGCTGGGATGTCAGTATATGCGTGGCTATATCATTGACACCATTTTTGCCGGCATTCACTTTAGTTTCAGCGGTTATTTTGCAGCATACGGGAAGTCCTACATCGGATTTCTCCACAATATGGCGGCGATCGTGCTGCTCCGTGTGCCGGGGTCTTATCTGGCGTCCAGGATGTTCCCGGAGACGCTGTTTCCCATGGGTCTGGCTGCACCGGCAGGGTCGCTGTTGTCTGTGGTGATCTGCCTCGGCGCATTTTTCTGGATGAAACGCCGTGGAACGATAGAATGCGCATAGCACATAAAATTATACCAAAAAACAACACCGTGTAAAGCTTGGAAATTGGCTTTGCACGGTGCTTTTTAGCATCTGTCGGGCATAATTTTGCTGCTGGCAAGGCAATTGTGATTTTATACCTCGCTGGAATGATAAAACAGGATACGGTATTGCCTTGGCGTGTATCCGGTCTCATTGCGGAAACATTGGATAAAATGGCTCTGCGAGGAAAAACTGAAATAGCTTGCGATCTCAGAGTAGGGCATATCAGATGTAGTGATAAGCTGTGCCGCCGCCTGTATCTTCTGGGACATAATGTAGGAATGCAGCTGTATTCCGGTTTCCCGATAGAAAAGGGTGGAGAGATATCCCCGGTGGATGGAGACCGCCTTTGCGATTTCTGCAATTTGCAGTTTGTCATGGAGATGGGCAGAGATGTACTCAATGGCTCTCATAACGTAAATGGAGTAGGCGTTTTCCTTTTTCTGTTTCTGCATTCGCTTGGTAAAATCGACTACCATCGTGTTGTGCAGTGCGGCAACCTGGGAGACTGTTTGCAGATGATCCATCTTTTGGATGAAGATGTCGCTGAGGGTATAGGCGGTTTCCCGTTCCATGCCGTGTTCCACGCAGATGCGTGTGATGAGTGCGACAGCTACCACAAAGTGATACCTTGCGTTGCGCAGACTGTCTCCGGAAAGCTTGCCGTATTCGTCGCCGCTGTATGCCTGGTCATCTTCTTTCATAAAATAACGGGAAACGTTTTCGATATCGCCGGATGCAATGGCATTATAATATTGAAATTCCTGATTGTATTCCAGATGCTGTGTCTGTGCTTCACGCTGCTGGAACAGCATCTGATGCAGATCGTGGTCAATGCTCATTTTTATCACCTCAATTGCAATTATACAACATATCTGCGAAAAAATCAACAAATCATATATCATAAAGCGCCGAAAACAGATATAATAAAGCTATCAGATAAGAGAATCCACTTTTCCAAACATTTATCTGTGTTTGGAAAAGGCAGATTCTGAGAAACAGGTTCTGGAATACAGACAGGGAAAGGAAAAAAGAAAATGCGTACACTGAATGGCTATATGCACGGCGTAAACTTAGGCGGCTGGCTGTCTCAGACAGCGGACACCTCAAAAGCACACTATGACAATTTTATCACAGAAGAGGACATTGCCTACATTGCATCTCTGGGATTGGATCATGTTCGTGTGCCGGTGGATTACACACTGCTGGAGGAAGAGGACGGAACACCCAAAACAGAGGGGTACAGCTATCTGGACAACTGCGTGACCTGGTGCAGAACCCACGGCATCCGGATGATCCTGGATCTGCACAAGACCTATGGATATTCCTTCGATCCGCTGGACAAAACAGATAAAACCGTTTTCTTCCGGGATGCTGCACTGCAGGAACGGTTCTATACGCTCTGGAAAATTCTTGCGGCAAGATACGGCGGTGCGCCGGAACTGGTGGCATTCGAACTGCTCAACGAGATCATTGAGCCGGAGGTCGCTGAGGCGTGGAATCAGATCGCACTGCACGCTATCGCAGAGATCCGGGTATTTGCACCGGAAAGCTGGATCATCTTTGGCGGCGTGATGTACAACAATGTTCTGAGTGTGCCGATGCTGGCAGAGGTGAATGACCCGAAGGTGGCATACACATTCCACAGCTATGAGCCGCTGATCTTTACCCACCAGGGTGCGTACTGGGTGGATGGAATGCCGTCGGATTTCCGGATCGCATATCCCAACACCATTGAGAATTACCGGGAATCCAGCAAGATGCTTTCGCAGGAGCTTGCCGGTGCGATCTTTGAGGGAGATCTGCCGGAGGTCGGCCCGGCGTTCTTTGAGGCACTGTTCCAGCCGGCGCTGAAAATCGCAGAAGAGCGTGATATTCCGCTGTACTGCGGCGAATACGGCGTCATCGACCTGGCAGACAACGTGTCGAAGATCAACTGGGCGTCGGATATCTGTGCTGTGTTTGACAAGTACGGCATCGGCAGAGCGTACTGGAACTATAAAGAAAAGGATTACGGCATTGTCAACATTCCCGATCAGAATGTACAGAGAGAACTGGCAGCAAAGCTGTAATGGTCATAACCTGTGAAACCCGTCCTGCGTTTTTGTAATGCAGGGTGGGTTTTGGGTGGATGGTTATTGATTAAAGTGAATTTCAAATAAGTTGGATTCCAGGATGTCATTCACACCCATATCTTTTTGTACCATGTTAATTAGCAGATACAGTGCAGAAAGTGCATGGAGAATATTTTTTAGATTGGCTTTTTGATAATGATAAATGCCGCTTTCATCTTTTTCCGTTCGGTTGTGCTTAACGCTATTGTACGATTTCCACCAATCAGAGGATTCGTTGTCCTTGAATTTCTTAAACGGAACAAGGTCGATCTCTCCGTATGGGAATTTAGTTTGACATCTCCAGTCCTGTAATTTTGGATATTCATGGAGAATCAGATTGATCTTGTTTGTAATGCCGAAAGTGTTTTTCTTGTCCTGTTCCAGAAACCGTTTGCAGTATTCATCTGCTACAGAGTCGATTTCACTACAGATAATCAAATACATGGAGATAAATTGGTTGGAAAAAGTCGCATAATTTTTTCTGTCAATGGCAACATAATCTGACAGTTCGATCATTCGCTTTTCCAAAAGCAGATACTGCTGCCAGTATATTTTAATGATTTCTCTTCTTTCATCCGATTCCATAAAAGTGCCTCCTTTGAAACAACAGATTTTACAACATAATTATATCATATTATGTCTATATAGTCAATCTTTTTTGTTTGGATTTTAATTGACATATGCAGGGATTTCTCAAAAACGCCTTGTATTCCAAGTCCCCATGTGCTATAATACCAAAGGACACAATTACAATCATGAGAATAGATAAGAGCCTGTTTCGCATTTTTGCGGAATGAAACAGGCTCTCAGGAAAGCAGGAGAGAGAAATATGAGTGAAAAATGGGTTACGGCATGGGGCAATGCGATTTCTGTGGCAGAACGCCGCCCGGAAAATTATGCGAAAGATCTGACACTCCGGTATCCGGCAAAAATGATGCTGGACGGCAGCGCACTGCGTATCACCCTGGACAATTTCTGCGGCAGTGAGCCGGTCACTGTGACCGCTGTATCAGCTGCCGTTTCTGACGGAGCAGACGGAATTGATACGGAAACCATCGTTCCGCTGACCTTTTCCGGAAAGACAAGCGTGACGATCCCTGCTGGAGAATGGGTGCAGAGCGATGCGGTGCGTTTTCCGGTGAAACGGGGCGAGACAATTGCCGTCAGCCTGTACTTTGCCGGATTTACAGAAATGCGTTCCGGCGTTGTGATTACCGGACCGCTGTCCGGCGGATATTTTGCCGTGGGCAACCAGACGGAAGAGGCTGTCCTGGGAATGGATACCTCTAAAAAGACCCACACGGTCTATTTCCTCAGTGACATTGATGTGCTGACAGACGAGGGAAACCGGACGCTGATCTGCTACGGCGACTCCATCACGGCGCAGGCGTGGCCGGATGAACTGATGCTGCGCACCCTGGAAAACGGGGATGGCACGACGGCAGTGATCCGGAAAGCGGCAAGCGGCACACGAATCCTCCGGCAGTATGACAATATCACTTATGATTCCTACGGCTTGAAAGGGGAGACACGTTTTCCAAGAGAGATACAGGTTTCCGGGGCATATGCTGTCCTCATCCAGCACGGCATCAACGATATCATCCACCCGGTGGGAACGGACGTCAACCGGTTCCGTCCCTGGAGCGATCTGCCTACCGCAGAGGAAATGATCGAGGGACTACGGTTTTATGTCCGTACCGCCCGTGCTGCCGGCTTGCAGGTGTACATGGGAACGCTTTTGCCCATCGAGGGATGGCGCACCTATGCGGATTTCCGGGAAAAGCTGCGCAGTGAGGTGAACCAGTGGATCCGGACAACAACAGAGATCGACGGCTGCGTGGATTTTGACCGTGCAGTCTGTAATCCGGCGCATCCCACAGCGTTTGCTGATGGATTCGACAGCGGCGACCATCTGCACCCCAGTTCGGCCGCCTATGCCAGAATGGCGCAGGAAGTGCCGGCGGCGCTGATTCAGAAGGAGCGATAACTTTTATGAAACAGAACTACCAAAAGACCATGTATGCCTGCTTTATCGGCTACATCGTCCAGGCAGTTGTTAATAATTTCGTGCCGCTTTTGTTTGTGACATTTCAAAAGAGCTATGGCATTTCACTTTCCAAAGTCACACTATTGATTACCATAAACTTCTGCGTCCAGCTGCTGGTGGATATGCTTTCTGCCGGGTTCGTGGACAAGATCGGCTATCGGGCATCGGTCATCATGGCGCATATTTTTGCGGCAGCCGGCTTGCTGGGGCTGACATTCCTCCCGGATCTGTTGCCGAACGCCTATGCCGGCATCGTGCTGTCGGTCGTAGTCTATGCCATCGGCGGCGGTCTGATCGAAGTCCTCATCAGCCCGATTCTGGAGGCGTGTCCCACAGAAAACAAGGAAAAGGCGATGAGCCTGCTGCATTCGTTTTACTGCTGGGGACATATGGGCGTGGTACTGCTGTCTACGGCGTTTTTCGCCCTGTTTGGCGTGGAAAACTGGAAGATTCTCACCTTGCTGTGGGTACTGATCCCGGTTTGCAATACGATTTTCTTTGCAACTGTTCCGTTGTATTCGCTCCACGAAGAGGGCGAAAAAGGGCTGTCTCTGGGGGCATTGTTCCGGCGGAAGATTTTTTGGATCTTTCTGCTGATGATGCTCTGTGCCGGCGCATCGGAGCAGGCAGTGAGCCAGTGGGCATCTACGTTTGCAGAGCAGGGTCTGGGCGTCACCAAAACCGTGGGCGACCTCGCCGGTCCGATGGCGTTCGCCCTGCTGATGGGAACGGCAAGACTGATCTACGGCAAGTTCGGCGATCGGCTGAACCTGGACCGTTTTATGAAGTACAGCTGTGTGCTGTGCATGGCATCGTATCTGTGTATCGTCTTTGTTCCCGTGCCGTTTGTGGGACTGCTCGGCTGTGCGGTCTGCGGCTTTTCTGTGGGAATCCTCTGGCCGGGAACGTTCAGCAAAGCATCTGCTGCCATCAAAGGCGGCGGCACGACGATGTTTGCCATGCTGGCACTGGCAGGGGATGTGGGCTGCTCCGGCGGTCCCACACTCGCCGGGCTGGTGTCCAGTGCGTTTCAGAATGACCTGCACATCGGCATCCTGGCGGCGATCGTCTTTCCGGTGCTGCTGCTGGTGAGCCTGTTCCTGTCGGACAGAGAGACGAAAAAAGCATAATGAAATAAGGCATTTTTTCAAAGCTGTAGGACGTATCAGTTCTACAGCTTTTTTGTATCTGTACGGCAAACAAAGGCACTTTCCCTGCGGACATATCTCGTTTTTATTTCCTCGAAATTGGATGTTTTTTGCCATAAAATGTGGGATTGTGTATTGACAATTCCACATAAAAATGTTATAATAAAATTAAGCGTAAAATCGCAGAATAATGTGCAAAAAGCACAATGCAAAATATAAGCTTAAATAAAAAACTAGTGATTTCAGCGAATAAAACTGCTGAAATCCAAGAAAAACGCTTTTTCATCAAGATGCTTGAAAAAAAGCGGAAATGTTTATTAAAATTGTTAATTCACGAAACAGATGTGCCGTATGGCAGGGGGAATTGTAATGTATCGACAAATAAGCATATGGAAGAGAATCATTTATGGTATATTAGCAACAGTGATGGTGCTGACTTCGTGCGACTGGGGGACGATCTTCATCGCAGCAGAAGCGTTGGGGAATCCCAGCGGTTTTCAAGTTGGGTTTGGAACAGTGCTGTCAGGCGGTGCTACACTGACGGCACAGACCAATGACGGTGTCGGCAGTTTCTACATGATTACCAAGCAGCAGCAGACATTGATGACTGTCAATATCAGACCTGATTTTCAAACAGGTTACGTCAAGGGGCAGGATCTGGAGATCACACTGCCGTATTTGTATTGGGATGAAAAAAATGTACTGGTTCAAGTGAACTCGTTTGACAAGATTCCCAGTCCGCAAAAAGAAAACGGAGAATATATCGGCATAGAGGCAAAGCTGAATAATATGAGTATATTTGGTAATTCAGCTGATATCTATAATGAGAATGGTGATAGAATTGACAGCAGTCAATATGCTCGTGGAAAAATAGAACTGAAAAATGTTTATGAATCACTTTCCCAGGATTGCACGCCGCAATTCGATATCCGGTTTTATACAGCAAGTGACAAAGTAACGATACCGGAAAATACAGCCGCAACGCTGAACGTAAAGTTTTCATATGACAAGTATTATGACAACAGCGGCAATGAATTAAGCGGCAGCTGGTCTACAGATGATCTGGATTCTGAGCAGGAAAAACAGGCACGTACAGTTACTTTTGTCAATTCTAACCTGGAGTGGAGTACAAGCATCAAAAGCGTTCCGATAGTGCAGCTGGACAGTGCAAGTACTGATAAAAGTACTGCGGTCATGTGGCAGAAGTATAACTACATGGTATACGAAGTCACAGTGCAGAACGACTCTACAGAAAAAGAAAGCACCATCGACAACTATTTGATTACATTACAGGCGCAGTATAACCCGGACAAAATGCGGAGTATCCTGGATGAGGATATTCTTCGCTGGTGCGAGGATGATACGAACACGCCAAACACAAATATTTCCGCTGATTTTTATCAGCATCATGACTTTGTCGGTAAGCCCAATGAGGGCGGTGTTCTGATCTATGATGTCACCGATACACCGGACTGGAAAACGGAGTGGGATCTGGAGAATTTCACCAATATTCCCGGCGAAACCATACCGTATGGTTATTCCGGTACAGGTACGATCATTCTGCAAAGAGAAGCTACCGACAAATCCCATATGCTGTATTCCAAGGAGAAAGCGGAGGAACTGAACCAGGGTGACCCCAACGGAAAGTACTATGCTGCCCGGAAGTACATGGTTGCGATTCCGTATCCGAACAACTTTAACAGCAACACCGGATTCAAAAACACTTCTGGACTGACAACAACAATTTCGTTCGGCGGCGGCAGCAGCATTCACTGGTCGAAACAAGGTTCGGACACTACAGAGTTCACGCCCCATACCTGGGATAACTTTGCGCATCACAAATATGTCAAGGACGCAGACGGCAAAGAAGTAACAGATAAGACGGTTGGCATCGGTGCGGTGGATGAATATTACCTGGATGGGTTCAACAGCATCGGCAATATCCCGGTGTTCAATGCCGTTGCAACAGACCACGTGCCGGAAGATTTTGACCTGCAGGAAATCCAGATCAATTTGCAGAATGATGCGATACACTATCCGAACATTCAGCTGAAAGACTGGTTCAAGGTGGATGGAACAGACCTCAATCAGTTTATCCAGTTTGGCTTTACCGATGAAAACGGTGATGTGATCTATAAAACTGCCGACGAATTGGGCTTGGGTCTGAAACAGGATGCCAATGTTAGCGCAGCAGACGAAAAGATCTGGACGCTTGCCATTGGCGACGCACTGACCACACAGGCTGGTCTGACATTCTGCAATGAGGTCAAGTTTGTGTTCCGGGAGGAGATCCCACGCTATACCAACTTCAACGGTCTTATCACCATGCGTGGTGCATTTCCGCACTTGTGGACATATGACAACAAGATCGACACCTCTTATGAGATTCACTATTACCAGCCGCCGACAGCGTCGGAAGACGGCGAAGGCAAGTGGGTTTCGGAGTCGAAAGATATTGATGAAAAGAATGCAGTTATCAAAACGGAGCAGGCAAAACCGGCACTGACCGGCGTAGGCGTTTATGATGACTCCATCGGCGATCTGATACAGAAAGGCAATCCGCAGACAGTCTCTCTGAATGATGATACTGCGGCGGCTCGCTTTGTCATTTCCAACGACAGCATTTCCGAGATCAGCCCGGCAACACTGGATATCACCGGGCTGTACCCGGACGAGGATTACACTGCCGGCGGACTCGTTGCATCCAACATCCTGCTCAGCAAGAGTTTGCTGGAAAAGACAGCGATCGAGAAGATCGTGCTGCACGGAAAGGTGAACAACCGGGGTACGCTGACAGATTTGGACATCACACTGGATAAGCTGGAAAGCTATGGCACAAATGCAAACGGAGACCTGGAAATTCCGAAGTCTGCGTGGAGCGGTAAGCTGACCTATCTCACTGGTATGACCGTGTACTTCCAGCGCATCAGCGACAATATTCCGCTGACGGATGCCAACGATGACGGGAACTGCTATGTGCAGATTCACGGCACGCCGACCACAGAAAAGGATATCACACCTCACGGCGTGCTGAAAACCGATTATAGCTTTGGCGAACACGACCAGACTGCATTGGATCAGACGGTGGAGGATATCGTCGTACTGAACGTGTCCAAGGTGCTGCCGGAACTGAAAGCGAGCGTTCATGCGATTCGCAAGGACGGCACAGAAGCGTACAAGGAACAGTCTGTCAGCTATGACAAAAACGGAAACGCTCATCCCGTTTATCCGACACTGGCTGTGCCGAACCGGAGCGAAACGGAACAGACCTGGTATCAGTTCCTGCTGACCAACAACTCCCGTTCTACCAGCTCTCATGCGCTGCTGCAAGTCAATATGGACAGCGTCGGCAATGAGCCTATCGACTGTCTCCAGGATGTGGAGGGCTTTGATACCCGGAAGATCGTTCTGGACGGCATCGGTGCAGGACGGGCGGCAGAGATCGATAGAATTGAACTTTTTGATTGGGATAATACGACATATACCGCAGACAACGAGGCAAATATTAAGCCTAGTCTGACGGTCGATTCTGATGCCCTGACGGTGGATGCAGACGGCAATGTTACATATACCGTTCCCGACGATATCAAGCGCCTGCGGAGTGTGCGCATCATCTTCTCCCGCATCTACGGAAATGCAGATCTGGACAATCTCAAGGAGATGAATCTGAAACTGTATGGTTCTACGGACTGGACAGGGGATTTGAAAGCATCGGCGCATTTCGAAGTCATTGGCAGCATCAACGAGGCTTCCAAGACTTCCTCTGAGGCGACCATGCAGGTGGCAAAAACCAACCTCCAAATCACACCCTCTGCCAATCGTCCGGAGACACAGGAAAGCGATAATAAGAGTCTGACTGTGCCGAATAAGGCAAATGGTCTGTACTATGGTTTCCTGCTGGAGAATGGGGCAACTTCGGACTGCTACTCCAAGGCTGGGAAGTCGCTGATTTCCGTTGACCTCCAGAGCGTAGGTGTGAAAACAGAAAAGGACAGCGCCAAGATCGTAAAGGGCTATCTGACGGACAAGGTGACGATCTCTTCCAACTACGCCAAGAGCGGCGTGATCGAAAGCGTCAAGCTGACCGCATTCCTGCCGGAGGGCGTTTCTGGTCCGAAACAGGTAAAAACCTTTACCCTGGAAGATCTGGAAAAGAACAAGAATGCGGCAGGGGAACTGGAAATGGACCTGTCCGATTGGAAAGCACGGGACATATACCTTGCGAATATCGAAATCGCCTATGCCGATCTGGAGCGTGATCTCTCTGCGGCGCAGGGCAATGCACCGGAACTGCGTATCTACGGTACAAGCGACTGGTTCGACGATCTGACGGCGAAAATGACAGTGACACCGCAGCATGAGCTGATGAAAGATCAGGCAAAATCTGCGTCTGTGACATTCCACGTAGACCGTCCGGGACTCAGCGTCAACACACACATTTATTATAATGATCAGGAAGAATCCACACGTGCGGCATCGGGCAACACGGACGGAAATGAAACCATTTTCGGCGTTCCCTATGACCGTGACTTCATGCTGCGTGCGGAGTTTGCCAATGAGACCATTTCGGTTCTGGATGACACTCAGATCATTGCGAAGATTCCGTATGAAAAGCAGGGGGAAGAAAAAACCGGTTTCCATACGACAGAACTGCGTATTTACCAGGATCTGATCGACCAGTTCGGTGCATTTGACAATATCATTCTGACTGGTAAGGATGCGGATAACCTGGAGAAAACCGTAACTCTGCTGCCGAAAACCGACGAGAACGGAAAGCTCACCGGTTTCTATACAAAGGATGCGCCGGATACTGTTTATACTTATACAGACGGTGCGCTGACATTCACCAGAGACACAGACACACGGCTGTTCCCGGCGTTCGGTATCGAAAATCTGACGCAGGTAGAACTGAACGGCAGACTGGTAAAGTTGGTGGACAAGACCGCATCGGAAAAGCGGTATATCGAATTTGACGGTTATGACGATTCCCTGTTCGGAAAGACCGATACACTGGAAGTGGAGACACACAACTATCTGGACGGTTTCCGGGAATCCAAGGGCTATGTCACAGAACCATACGATAAGGACAAGTATATCGTCACGAAGAAAGACACCACAGCGATCTACGTTTCCAAGATGTATTTCGACACCACCGTGATGGCATTCTATAAAGATGCAAGCGCCGGAGACAAGAAGTACACTGCAGCAGCCAGTGCGGTGGAGCATTTGCGGAAGAAGTATGCCCAGCCCACAGAAAATATGACGACTTGCTCCTGGAGAAGCGATAAGCATATACACGGCGCAGACGGTTATCTGTTCTCTGAAAAAGAGAAGTGGGGAGATAGTGCGGATAACTCCGAGTTGGAGATCGGCTATAAATCCATCGGTTCTTTCGCTGTGGACTTCCGCCAGTATCTGAACACAGGGAACAATCTGCCCAAGGCAAATCCGACCCTTGCCGGACAGGAACACCAGTCGTATGACTACGTTCGCAATGCGTCTCTGAATACGGCGGCAACTGTGGATATTACATTGGATCTGCCGTCGAATACTTTCGATGCGTACTATCTGAAAATTGATCCTCGTGCCAAGGACTATATCAAATCCGTTACGGCAATCTATGCAGACGGTACCAAGCGCATCTGTTCCGGACAGGAAATTCTCTATGAAGCCAACGAGAGCAATACAAACGGAAACTTTGCACGGCTGAATCTGCTGGGCAGTGATGCGGATATGTTCTCTGAGGACGATTCCAACTATTATAAAAAGCCGGAGAGCTATGACGGAAAAGAACCGGAAAATCCGGTAAAACAGGTAGTTGTGACCATCGACATCAACCGCTACCAGACTGTCAATAATGACGGCAAAACGGCAAAGTCGCCGGACTACGGCACATGGTATGACCAGACAGATTCTTCTACACAGGGAATGTTCGAGGTTACCGGACGTTTCTACCGTATGGACGAGGCAGTTGCCAAAGCACACGCAGATGTGACCGTGGGCAACACCACTGACGACAGAAGTAAGGTGCGGACAGATTCGGGTGTGGACAAGGAAAAGTCGGAATGGTCTTTCACAGATCAGTATTATGCCTGGACACCGAATCATAGCTATAGTCATGGTCATTACTGGACTTATGAGATATTCGACTATACTGCAAAGCATTTGCAGTCCAGCACACGTGTGCATATTGTCAATGACCAGGACAACGTACAGAAGGGTGTCGGCGAAACACCCGGAACGGCAGAAAATCGCAATGCAGAATTTGGACAGGACAATAGTTTTGCAATTCGGTTTTATCGGCAGGGCAGAACCACAAGTGTTCCCACCTCTAAAGTGAATGCAGGATATAGTACATCTAGCCGTTCTGCACCGAACAATAACGAATATCATTGGACAATGAGCAGCCCGTATGTTCGTACCGACCAGTACGACTGGGTGAACAAACTTTCCTTTACGGATAAGGTTGTGCTGTCGGACAGCCTGCCGCAGATTCGTCCGGATGATGACTATGAATACAAGGGCTTTCTGACTACGGGCATTCAGATCAAGAAGGAGATCTATCAGTATTTCCGGGATGACGACAACATCATTTTCACCATAAATGCAAAGAACACGAATAATGACGTTGTCGGGTCTGCACAGACCATTTCTGTTCCGGTGTCTGAACTGAGAAAGATGTACGGCGAAACTGAGGACTGGAACATCTATTTCGAGTACACGCCAAGACAGCAGGACAATACAGATAGCGGAGACGATGGAGACGGCAGTACCGAAGAAGATGCGGATGATGCGGACACCGGTGCAGACGAGCCGCAGATCGAACCGACCTATACCTTAAAAACAGACGACGGCAAGTATGTGGTAGTTCTGGGCGAAGATACCTTTGTGACGGACTACAGCATGACTATGTATGACATTCCGGGTACAGGGGATTATTCTGCGGAACTGACCGACAAGGAAAAGGCAGATTATCACAACCAGAATGCCTGGGATATTCTGGTACAGGGCAAGCCGTATGCCATCAACAAGACAGATAAGGATATGTACGGCGAAAATACTGCCAAGACCAGCGTTTCCACGGATTATGACCCGGATGAGAAAATCTACAGCCAGTCGGATAATGCCACCATCATGGGCTATCTGATCGACTTCAAGGCTGACTATGCGCTGCAAACAAAGAGCGGCACCACATCGGAAAAGCTGTACTACGATTATGACCAGACAGACAACAACACACCGAATCGTGGTCTGTTCCAGGTGAAACTGTTCAACCAGGACAAGCAGAATGCGACCGGACAGGATGCGGCGGCACGCATTAACAGCGCCGCTACTACCAACACCATGGACGGCAGCTATCGGTTGGAGCATATCTACCTGCCGGCATTCCTCCTGGATGGGGATTGGTTCGGCGTGGAGAATCTGACGCTCCGTGTGGGCAGTACGGACGTTCCGGTGAACGTGGTCAAAGGCATTGGCGTAGACGGTATGGCGGACGGTATCTATGTGGTTCACGTTGATACAACAAAGAACGTACAGGGCGAAGAAGTTTATACCATTGATGTGGAACAGATTCTGCGCCAGCTGTATCAGGCAAATTCCAGCGTTCTCGGAACTTATACCAATTCCACCAACCAGAAAACTTATGTCAAGGCATATGTCAGCAGTTTCCAGCTGGATCTCAAGGCGAAAAAGGCAGACCGAAATGACAGCAGTACTGTGCTGGGCGACGGGGAATACCTGTCCGCAAGCAAAAGCAAGGACAAGAGCGCATTCCTGTATGACGGCGTTTATGTAGACCGTACACCGGACGATTTCACCAAGGATGACTGGAATTCCAACTCAACGCCGTCCTTTGGAAAATCCCCCAACGGCTATCCGGAGCAGACACCCAAGAACCAGCTTTCGGCGACATTCACATCGGTTGACCCGAATGCCAATACCTATGTTTATAAGAACACAGACGGTACGGCAAAGGGCAGCAAGAAAGAGGCGTCCTATACCGTCAAGAATCTGACCGGCACGCTGGATGCGGTAGTTACTCGCACCAGGATGTACGACCAGGATTCCAAGACCGGCAACATCGATAAGGTGGACTATCTCCATCTGACGCCGTATGACTACGTAGAGTATACCATCCAGGTGGGTGCGCCGAGCAACGCACTGATTCCGCTGGAGCATACCACAGTGGACTTCTCTGTTCCCAAGGGACAGCGGATCGTTCGCTGGGATGTGGTAGATGCAAATGGAAACATCAAGACAGACGGCAACGCTGCAGAGAACATTCCGGCTGCGGACATCCACGCCACACTGTCAGACGGCGGCACAACGATCGAGGCGGCACAGGGTGTCAAGTACGCACTGCTTGCCAAGTCGGATGCAGACCCGGAAGAAACCGCATACCAGCGGCTGGTGGCTGAACTGGGCAAGGGCGCAAAATCCGATGACCAGATCAAGCCGGGTGAAACGGTTTACCTGCGTGTGACCACACAGCTGACAGAAAACGGCGGCAGCTATGATAATGTGACTGTCGGCACGCCGGATCTCAAGATCCATGCCGCACCCAAGCACGGCTATCCGCAGTATTCTATTTATGATACGGCAAATGGTACGAATTATACGCCGAATACAGACAGGCAGAATTATCGTTGGAACAAGAGAGTAAAAGACGATGCCGGATATTCGTATTACTATCGTTATACCGAGGCTGATGCAGACAAACAGACCCAGTATTATGCACACGTGCAGAATGAACTGACCTATCAGTCTGTTGCGCCGGTAAAGCTTACCTACCAGGTAAACGATGCCAAGCAGAATTACGACGGCAAGGGTGCTGTGCTGACGGTCAGCGACCTGTACAACGAGACCGGACACTACTGCGACACCTATACCATAGACGTTTCCTTCCTGGAAAAGCGTTCCAAGGACAGCGGCGATGTGTTCTACCGAGGCTTTGAACTGACGAAACCCTACACAGTTACAGACAAGTTCGGCAGAGTGGAAATGCTCTATGCCGTTGCAGAGCCGAGTACAAACCCACGGTTTGCAGAGGATGAAAACATTGCATTCAAGACGGATGAGAACGGCGTAAAGGTGACCTGGAAGTCCTATGAATATGACCCGTCCATCACTACAGACCAGGCAGCGACAGCGAAAATGACAAACGACGACCTGCCGAATGTGGTTGGCGTTCGCTGGGTGTACTATGACCTCAGGGGCTTTGACACCACAACTGCGTACAGCAGCACTTCCAAGACAAAGGTCGCTTTGCAAAATGTGACGCTGACCGGTGTCGGCAGATACCAGGATGTCACAGACGGCACAGGCGTGAAAGCGGATACCTATAAGCAGTATTTCACAGCCACCAACACCTATGAACACATCCACAGCGAAAACGAAAACGCAGTGACGGTGACCGAAAGTGGCAGCAGTGCGGCATCTACAGCAACACCTACCGAACACACGGTGAAACTGACGGACAGCACAGTTCTGAACCCCAGCGTTTATCGGGAAAACCCCATTGCATCGTTCCACACCCAGACATTTTCTTCCGAGAGCGACGCATCGGCTGCGTATGACGAAAAGAAAACGCAAAAGACAAGCTATCGTCCTGGAGACACCATCTGGCAGAAAGTGACACTGAAAAACAACCTGGCGGCGCTGAGCAGCGGCAAACAGGCAGGCGAGGAGGGCAGACTCATTAACCCGGTCATCTATGATAAGGTGCCGGAATATTTTGCCGAGACTTTGTACGATTCGTATGGGGTCGGCGCTAGCATAAATTTTCATTTGCGTTTGCTGAATGCAAACGGCAGCGAGAAAGATTTGAGCAATATTGAGCTGTATCTGGCAAACAAAACCGCACAAAATGGGTATGACTACGGCGGAAAAATGACCTATACAGACGGGTTCAAGTCAACCAATGCAACACAAAAGGCATTTAACGATCTGAAACCGGCCGAGAATTCCACATATCAGATTTCCTTTACCGTGTATGAACTGCGCCTGCGTTATAAGGATGCTCCGGATGAGGATTTCGTTTTACAGCCGGGTGAGCAGATCGAGTTCTGCTACTCGGCGACCATTCGGGAAAACGATCTACCTATGGTGTATACTGCGTCTACCTATGCAGACGATACCGCCGCATCCACTGTGGACGGCAGCGGACTGCACCCGGCATATTTCCCCCGCATTGGTGAGTATTATCAGCAGCGTATTAATCACCATTATTCCTGGGATACGACATATGGCAAACTTTATCCCACGCTGACCGGCGGATTCTCCAGTGACGGAAATACCTGGAATAATTTCAAGCAGGTACAGAACAGCAATATCCAGATGGATATGGACTATCTGATGCACGATATTGGTTTCAGTGCGGACAAGAATACCCAGGTGGATATGTGGGAATTCCTGGATCAGACCATTACCCACATTCCGGGTTCCGGTTCTACAGATGCTACCATTGGCGGTCAGAATGACACACTGCTGGATGAGGATTCCCAGACTGCAAAGAATATGCAGACGGTGAAGTACAATGCAAGCTCCAAAATCGATACTGCCGACCAGCTGTCGCAGCTGCCGCAGACGGTAAAGTACATGGCAGGCGGTGCAAACCGAGATTGGTTCCGGCTGGCAATGGGCAAGCGGAACAAGGACTATGCAGACTGGGCAAATCTGGAGGCCGCAAAGAATACACCGGTGGTATGGAGCGAGACACGTCTCCACCTGCAAAAGGCATGGCTTGCCACCAGCTCGGAATTTGTGACAAGCAATATCCAGTACGAAAAGACAAACGGCGACCGCACCAATAATGTTTTGGCTGACCCGAATTATCCGTATTATGGAACATATTCCGACGGTCATGGAGTGGATTCCTATTACAATAGTGTACATGAGGTGACAGACCGCTCTGGTGCGGCTGCGCTGGAATATGATGAAGATGTCAAGGTACAGCTTCAGGCGTACAACTACGGCGACTGGGATCTGGACGGTGTGACATTCCTGTATACCTATGCCTATGGCATGAAACCGGTGATGAATGCAGACGGGACGCTGGATACATCTGAGATACTGGCGTACACCAACACCGGCGACTCGAAAGCAAATACATTCTCCCAGATCGACGGGACATATGTTACCGCAGAGATCATTCAGAAACCGGGAGACAAAAATCCGCAGTATCTTGCACCAAAGGCAATGCGGGATGCGGCACAGAACGCAAACATCACAGACGGCACAGACGGATATTACACCGCAGACGAGTATACCCCGTATGTGGTGAAGATCACTGTAAAGCAGCCGCTGAAAAAGTGGTACGGCAGAGGCAGCGGCTTCGGCTATATTACACGGGTGACACTTCCGGCAAGAGTATACACCGATACGGCAAGCGGCACCTGGTATGACCGTGTTCTCACCCAGCCCTATGTGGCAGAGGGCAGTCAGAATCATCTGTACTATCAGATCTATGACATCGACCATTGGGACGGTTCCACCAAGGCGCTGACCAAGCACAACCAGCTGTACGGTATGGACTATCTCTGGAGTCCGCTGTATTTCCATTGTGATACGGCAAATGAACAGCTTGATAGTCTGAAATATCTGGCATCCTCTCCGAATATGCCGTCAGTAAACGGTTACAATATCCAGAACAAGGAAACTGTAGAGGAAAACGGCAGCTATCATTTCACCAACAACGACAGCATCGGCCGCTATTCCAGCGGCACGACCATGTTCTTTGCCGAAACTGGTACAAGAGCCGTGCAGCGAAAGCCTTTGGTGCGCAGCTGGGCAACCATCAGCGAGACCATCGGCAAGGATGAAACCGAGATGTATGGCAAGACGGTAGAGCAGTACTACACCGAGACACAGGGTGAAGTCAACTGGATCAACGTCCATGTGGAGAACAACTATTACTGGGATGAGTACGGCTACAGCGGCAGTGCCGGTACTGAAGGGTACAACAACGAAAAATCGCTGCACAGCTATGGTACAGACGGCGGTCAGAAGGGTTCGCTCTCGCTGCCGGTCATCACCAACATTCTGCCCTATGGCATCGTTCCGGTTGCGGCGGATGGCTCTCGCTATACCACGGACAACGACAAAAACAACAAGCCTCTGAACTGGGAGCTGTACGACAAGGATGCTACCACTAAGCTGACAGATCAAATGGCACTCTATGATACTGAGGTCTACTATGACGATTCTACCAAGCGCTATGTGGTGCAGATTTTCGCCAAGGAAGAAAACGACACCGAAAAGGCAATGACGGCAGCTGAACTGGCAGAAAAGCAGAAAAAGGATGCCGCAATCCGCAACGGCAGTCTGTATAATTTCTGCATCAAGACCTTTACCTATGCAGAGCCGGACGATGTGATAAACGGCGTGGAAGAGGAAGACCTGCTGAAAAACTATCTGAATAACTATTCTTATGTTTCCAGCAGAGTGAACGCTTACCGGTTTATCACGGACAATGACATTTCCGGAAATCCGTACAAGGTTTGCTCGGCGGCAGTGATTACACCAATTATCAATTACTATTCCACCTATGCGTTCCGAAAAAAAGACGAACGAAAAGATGCAGTTGCTGCAACTGCAAAGGTGACTCGTCATTATTATGGCGGTGTTTATTATTACAAATCCGAAGATACCCTGCCCATGTGTCCGGACACAGATAACGACGGACTTTCGACCACCATTCCGGATTCCTATGTTATTTTGAAACATAAGTTTGAAAAAGACGGCAGCTATATGCTGGGCAGCATGAGCCGGTATGCCGAGAGCGATTCCATGGAAATGGACGAATACCGGAAGGACAAGCCGCTGTATGAACGCATCCGTTCTGCACTGAACCGGGATGTGACACTGCGTGACAACGGCAGCGATATGACTTTCCAGGATATCACTTCTGCAAATATCATACAGGATGCCGGCGTTGTGAACACGCTGAAGATCCGCACTCAGACACCGTCTTTGAAGGCGGAGAACATGGTGGCTGCGGAAAAGGCAGATACAGGTCTCAAGGGCTTTACCGGAGATACAGAGAATCTGGACGAAGTGAAAACTCGTCAGAAGTATCAGAACAACGGAAAAGACTTTGACTACAGCGATATCCTCTGGTACAGCGCCAAGGTTTCCAGCCAGTCCGAGGCGGATTACCGCTATCGTGGCAGTATTTTCCACGCCAAGATGGTGGTGACATTCCAGCTGCCGGAAAATGTACGGTACTGGGATGAGGACGACCTAATGGACGACTACTATCTGGAATACACAGATAAGTCTGGCGCCAAGCAGACACTGACCATGGCGCAGGCAAGGGATGACGGCTGGGGCATTGAGCTGACACAACGGTACTTTGCTGGAGATGTTGCACCGGCAGAAAATACAACAGACGGACTGACACGGGCGTACTCTGCCACCAAGCGTGGCGGCGAGACGCTGGTGTTCGAGATTACTACGCCGGCAGAAAAAGGTTTCAACTGTAAGGATGACAAGACCTATGTTGCAGGTTATCACCCGGCAGGCTATTTCAACGGCACGCTGAACTTTAAGATCAAGACCCGGATCGACAACCTGGAACTGCAAAACGACACAGACAGCAGCTGGGAGGACTATTACTCCAAGGTCTATGTAACCTTCGAACAGACAGACGGCAAGTTTGCCATCACAAAGGATGGTCTGTTTGCAGAACGGGACGCAGACGGCAAGTACTACACTCGTGGCGGCTGTCTCATGCCGAAACAGGACGAAAACGGCTATGTCTATAACGACTACGGCAATATCGTCTATGAGAAGAAACAGCGGCAGGAAGTTCCGGCAAGTGATATCGTGTATGATACCTATGACTTCAACTTCACCGGGCAGACCATGGAGGGAATGCAGCTGCAAAATGCAGTGCGTGTGAAGGATGAAAATGGCACAAAGGACAGCACAATTAAGGAGATCGAACCCTTTGACGGCGTTGTGCCGGGTGAGATCTATCTGATCGCATCCTCTGCAAAGATCGCTGTTATAAAGCCGGATACCACGGTGCGTGCGGATCTGAACTATGAGCGTGTGCGTGTCAATGACCCGAACTCCTCTATCACCATCGCAGAAGATCCCCATATCAAGCAGGTCTATAAGACGGTCAGCTACATCGACCAGGTGTCTAATGACACTGCATCGGTAAACGAATTTGTGGTGAACTATAACCTGGCGAACTATGCGACACTGCGTGGTACGACCAAGGTTGCGCCGGTCAATAAACCGGATGTTCTGCCGCACGTTTCCGAGCTGGTTTATCCGAATGTGACGGAGATCTCTACCGGTAACTGGGCGATTCCGTCGGCAGATGCGCTGGCAACCGAATATGCTAAATATGCAGACCAGGTGCATGACATTCTGGAAAATCATCTGAAAGTGTATCCGTATGTACTTATCAGTACGGACCCTGCCAATGAAGCAGAATTCCTTGCACCGGAGACGGAGCAGGATGACGGTATCTATTCCAACGCTTATGCAAACAACGGCAAGGGAACCAGCTGGTGGGTACGCATCGGTAATGAAAATGGTTACGCACTGGATGCAAACCAGACCATTTCGCTGGAGACCGGCAAACTGCATTTTGACAGTACCAATGAGCAGCTGAAAAAAGAAATCACATCCGGCAAGATCAATCTGAACAAATCCATTCGCCAGGTGCGCTGGGTCATCCGGACAGAGGGCTTCACGGAGACAATTTCCGGAACCCAGGTCGAACTGACCGACGCAGAGGCACCCCGGTATTTCCCGGTGCCGAAGGGGCTGTATATGAATGCAGACGCAGACGATGCAGAAGAGGGCAGACAGGACCGCAATGATGTGGACAAGGATCACTATGGTCTGGTATCTCTGAGCGAGAGTATCAAGGAAAACAGTCCTCATGTTGCGTTTACCACTGCGCCGAATGATACATCAATTGCAAACTCTGTACACAACAACCATTTCGCAAGCGTGATCCTGCGCAGCGATGACTTTAAGTATGCGGTTTCCGGAGAAGTCTCCAGAGTGGGCTTTTATCTGGATCCGCAGCTGCCGTGGCTGGGCATTGATATTGATGCCAAGTATTTCAGCGGCGCTGCAAAGACAGCATACAAGTGGGATTCCAATACCAGCGGTATCAGCAGCAGTACTGGCAAGATGCTGAAGTATACGATTACGTATAAGAATCTCAGCCAGGAGCTGTTGGAAACAACTACGTATAACCGAAAGGGTGCGGAATCCGATAAGCTGTCGGAACCGACGGTTTCTCTGGCACTGCCGTACCTGGAGTCTCTCTCTGCGGATAATTTCCAGTATGTGAACTATCAGGATGATTCCAATGGCAGCATTGACGGCTATTTCGTCGGCGATCACTATACCAGCACTGCGGAAAAGAACAGCGACAACCAAGTGGTAACGCCAGCAAAGAATCTGGATGATGTGACGCCGCAGTGGACATGGCATATTGAAAATGAAAAGGGAGAATTTGTTTCTCTGAAAGAAGCCGGTGATGTTTCACTGGCTGATGTAGATGTAGAGACAAAAACCTATGCAGACGTAAAACAAACCGATGTTGCCATGGATGAGGAAAAGAATCCCAACCCCTACTTTGTGACAAAACCGATCTCCACCAACGTACTGAACCGGAAGATCGTCAACTTCAAGTTCTCCGGAACACTGGAGCCGGGTCAGCGCATTGTAGTAGAACTGATGGTGCCGCTGGATATCAGCAACAACAACATCGTGTCTACGGAACTGATGCAGGCAAAGGCATACGGATTCAAGAACGGTTCATTCCGGCCGTATATTCCGGACGACCAGGGCAAGACACAGAAAATGGTTGCTTACGAAGTAGACAGCCATGATGTCAACGACAACGGCAGCAGCGGTGATATGACACTGACGATCACATCACAGGCGATTGCTCTGCTTGCCATTGATAATGTCACACAAATGAAAACATCGACTTCTGATCTGGATTCCGTGAAAGCGGATGTTCCGGTTCGTGTACAGGAAGGCGGCAACTATTCGTACTCTGCCTCTATGCAGAATGCCTCGACCAGCAATGCAGAATATACAACGCTGCTGTTCTATGATGTGCTGCCTTATGAAAACGACACCAAAGCAACCGATGACACCGAGCGTAAATCCAAGTGGAACGGCTATCTGATTCCGGAGTCTGTCCAGCTGAAAAGGACCTCGTCCGGCGGTACGTCATCCTCTAAGGTTGACCCGTCAGAATATACAGTCTGGGTCGGACCGATTACCAAGAAGAACGGCAGCTATGAACTACAGGATGTTGATGCACTCCCGAAACCAGCAGACGGTTTGGATAGTACGCAGAGAAATGAATTTTATCGTAACCTGTATCAAAACATAAACAAAAAGGAGTCGTATTTTGTCAAGCTGTCGGATCTGATGAGCGACCATGAAAACGGCAAGATCTCTGATGCAGAGTATGACAAGCTGGTGCGTGGCATTCGTGCAATCTGGGCGCAGATGAATAATGCGGATACCATGCTGAGCAAGCAGAGTCGTATGGAACTCTACTATGAGATGCACGCACCGCTGAATCTGCCCAAATATGTGGGTACGCCGACAGTAGATGATGAAAACGAAAATGCGTTGTCCACCGAAACGATCAAAAAGAAAGTGGAGGGTGTAACTCAGTGGAACACCTTTGCTTCCGGTTACAGCTCTCCGACATCTGCCGACAAGAGTTACCATGTATTTGAAAACAAACAGGCTGGCGCTTATATTTCCGCACCCAGCGGAAAGGGCTATATCGGCAGCTATGTCTGGAGCGACTTCAATTATGATGGTCAGTGCAACGAGGCGGAATATGAGATGTCTGCCAACGGACGGCTGCTGCCTACCGGAAAGTGGACAACGGATATTGACTTCGACGGAAAGCCGGACGATCCGGGTATCAACGGCGTAAAGGTAGAGCTGCTGACCAAGAAGGGCTACTCTGTCAACGTCAACGGTGAGGCAGTGATTGCCGATCTGGACCCCGACAGCAACCCGAATCCGGAAAAGGTTCGTTATATTGTCATTGACGAGGAGACCGGTCAGCCAAAGACCATTGTAGAAAACAACACCAATTCCTATCAGTATACGTTTGAAGGTCCGGTTGTTTATACCACCGAAAGCGACTATTACGGCAACCAGGGCTACTTCATCCTGTCGAATCTGACACCGGGTGATTACCGGCTGCGGTACACGCTGCCGAAGGGATACGACCAGTATTCGGTTACCACACGGGAACTTGGCGAGTCAAAGACAAGGCTCAAGGTTTACCGTGACGGAAAGGTCATCTATAATGGTATGAGTCATGCTGAAGATGATGCAGTAATTTCCAATACCAACAGCGTTGAAAATATCGAATCGTCTGTGAATCAGCTTGTCGTACAGACTGCACTGATTCACGTTGATGCGGTGGAAGAAGATCCGGCAAAGCACCAGGCTTATGACACTGCCATGACATCCTATATGCTGGGTGTCTCCAGAGGTTATACCTACGGCGGCTGGGCATGGGTCGATGAAACAGACAACAACGGCACCATCGAAAGCGACGGCATCATGCAGGAAACCGAAAAGAAACTGGAAGATGTGACGGTGGAAATGCACGAGGTCGATGCAGACGGCAATATCGCATCGAAAGCTGCGGTAGACGGTGATGGCAATCCGGCAATTTTCCACACTGGGGATGACGGCTATTATCAGTTCCGTCTCTATCCGAACAAGAACTATGTGGCAATTGCAAAGTATGAGGGCAGTGAATCTACCCCGTATAAGCCTTCTCCGTTTGTGCTGCACAACGATCCGCTGGAGGCTGCGGATGACAACGATCTGACCAAGGCAGTGAACAACTTCCGCACACGGCCGTTCCAGACCGGTGTGCCTTATGACGCAAACCAGCAGCCGCTGTTTGAAAATGACGGACAGACCTTCCAGATCAACAAGAGCATTTCTCTGGGATTCGTGGACGGCTCCCGTGGATTTATCGGACAGTGGATCTGGGACGATGAAAACTACAACGGCATCCGGGATACTTTTGAAAAGGGTATCGAGGGTGTGACCGTGACCTTGAAACCGTTCTATTACGACAGCGCTACTGGAAAATGGGTAGCGATTACCGGTGAAGACCGGGATATCAAAACCTCGGAATCCGGTTCCTATGTATTCCAGAATGTTTCGACTTATTACAAGAAGGACGGAAAGACGTACCTGGCTGGCTATCGGCTGTATGTCGATCCGGAGAAGAACGCTGATCTGTACAAAAAGTATGCGATCACCAAGTATAAGCAGTATCCGAGCAGCCGCTCTGCGGAAAACAGTGACCTGCAATATACCGGCGATATGCAGTACTATCTCATTGGCGATGACTGGTTCGAGTATGACGCAAACGGCACTGTCACAGCAACGCACCACAACTATGACACAGAAGATAATATCATTATCATTGCCGGCGAGACGACAAACCAGAACACCAATGTCATTGACTATAAGGAAACCCATTACGATACCGGCGAAGCACAGCGTCTGCTGGATTACAGCGGCGGCTTTACGGAAATTCAGACTTCTGAAGTAACCGGTTATCTGTGGGAGGACAACGGTAAAAATGCAGCCGGGGAATACAAGGAGGCATTTGACTATGACGGTATCCGCAACACGGTGACCGCAGAGGATGGCACGACCCAATTCTACGAAAAGGGAATTGCCGGAGCGACTGTTCAGCTGGAACAGTATGTGCTGCAAAACGGCAGCTATCAGCTGGTTCACACCTACCAGGTAAAAACCGATGCAGACGGCAAGTACACATTCTCTGATGTTTCCACATATGCGGAAATCAATGGGGAAAAGGTGCTGGCACACTATCGTCTGAAACTGCTGTCGCTGCCCAGCGGTATGGAAAACTATGCCGTTACCCGCTATCGGCAGAACGGCGATGCGGAAACCCAGGTGGTGGACAGCCACTTGATCTCGCAGAACGAGCAGCACGGCGCAGGCTACACCGATTATGACATTGCGTCTTATCTGACCTCTCCGGCGGACGGTGACTATTTCATCACCGCAAAGAAGTCTCAGCCGGAGACAGCGCCGGGCATTGACGGAAAAACCTATTTTGAACCGTACATTCTCTATGATGATGCGGCAGCGAACAACGGAAATCATGATTATGCCTACGATTACATCAAGGCAAAGGATTATGACGGCTATGACGGCGGTCTGAAAGCATTTGAAACTGCCTCTGTCAGCGGCGTGGTCTGGGAGGATACCAACTATAATGGTGTCCAGGACGACGATGAAGCAGCATACTATGACAGCGAAAATCCGGCAGTCGTACACTTGCAGCAGTATTTCTATCGCAATGACGAATGGGTGCCGGAAAGTGCAGCATTTCGGATACACGAAACCAAGACAGACGGCAAGTACACGTTCAGTAATCTCCCCACCTATGTGGAAAAGGACGGCGTAAGGTATCTGGCAGGTTATCAGGTGATTTTGAAAAAATTGCCGGATGATTATGCGGCAACGAAGTACTGGAGCAATGCAGACCCGTCAAAGGTTTACAGCAAGCTGTATGTGACCGATGCCGACGATGGCACCGAGGACAGTCAGCGGACAGGTGACCTGCCGATCACTGTGCTGAAGGGCAATCACGAAATGCTAATTCTGGCACAGGAGGCAAAGGCAGGCACACAGTCCAACAGTACAGAACCGTATATCGATTACAACTGGGCATATGTCTGCGGCACGAACATCAAAAACATCGACACCCCGAACACCGCACAGCAGAAGTACTACGATCTGGTGAAGGCAAGAGATTATGCTGATCTGAATGCCGGTCTGAAAGAGCGTGGCGTTGCAACGGTAAAGGGTACGATCTGGGAAGATACGGACTACAACGGTATCCTGGACAATGGCGAAAAGGGCAAGAGCGGCGTTTCTGTCACTCTGGAACAGTATCGCTATGATGTCGATGCAAAGCAGTTTGTCAAGATGGGTGCAGACGAAACAGTCACAACTGACAAGGATGGCGTATATCAATTTACCAAGGTGCCGACGCACTTTGTGATCGGCGGCGTAGACCAGCTGGCATATTACCGCATTCGTGCGGATGTGCCGGAGGGCTATGCGGTGACACGGTATCGCCAGGCAACCAGTGACGCAGAAACAGACAGCGACTGGATCGCAGTGACCAACTATCTGACTGCACCGGGCAACGGGGACTACTTCCTGACGGCACAGCCGTCACAGGGCAATGCTCCCTATGATCTGACTGATGCTGTCACAAACAAGGAATACGATTCCATTTTGAATGCGGACGTGATCGACGTTTACAACGGTGGTCTGAAAGCGTTCGAGACCGGAAAGATTCAAGGCACTGTCTGGTTCGACAAGGACTACAGCGGCTTGCAGGAAACCGGTGAATCGGCAATGCCGACACAGCAGACCGTATATCTCGACCAGTATTATCTGGACGATGCCAGACAGTGGGAGTTTGTCAAGACAGGTTCCGTTCAGACAGATGCAGCCACAGGTAAATATCAGTTCTCTGACCAGCCGACCTTTGTGACGGTTGACGGAAAGATGTATCTGGCAGGCTACCGTCTGCGGTTGAATGCCGTGCCGGATGGCTATGCGGTGACCAAGTACCAGGTGCTGGATTCCACAGGAAACTGCATCAACAGTGACCTGCTGGCAGCATCTCAGGAAACGAATGCAGGTAAGACGGTAGACTTCAACAAGCCGGACGAGTATATCCTGCTGGCAAAGCAGGCGGCGCATGGCGTTGGCAGCATTGAATCGGGACTCCACAGTTACTATGTACGGAAGTACAACAATGTCGATTATGATATTGTCACTGCGGTGGATTCCGACGGCGTATACAACGGCGGACTGAAAGCGATTCAGACTGCGGCAATGGACGGACGAATCTGGAATGACCTCAATTATGACGGCACGATGGATTTGACCGAAAGCGGCTGCAGCAATCTCAACTTGACACTGTACCAATATTATTGGGACGGAACGACATGGAAAAAGACACAATTTAAGAAACAGGCGACGACAAACAGCAACGGTCAGTATCACTTTGACGGCATCCCAACTTATGCGGAAGTCGGCGGCAAGCGGTATTTGGCTGGGTATCAGCTGCATCTGGATGCACTGCCGGACGGCAATGCGGTTACCGTATTCGCCAACGACAACAAGCTGCACTGGGACAACGGCGAACTTACTTTGATGGGCGAGCAGGAGTATCTGATCGTTGCAGCAGAGGCAAAGTCGTTTACCGGAGAGTATACCGGAAGTACGCCGCAGTACAACGAGTACTATGACCGCACTTACCGTGCAGTTCCAGGTACAGATACGATCTATGACATCACGGAAAACCGTGACAGCAAGAACGAGTACCATGGCGGTATCCGGGCATTCCAGAACGCATCCGTCAGCGGACGAATCTGGAACGATGCGGATTATGACGGCGATATGACATCTGGTGAAACCGGCATGGAAGGCTTGTCGATGACGCTGGAACAGTATTACTGGGACGGCACATCATGGACACCGACCGCACGGCCGAATTACACCGCAACCGTAAAAACCGACAGCAACGGGGAATACCAGTTTGATGATGTTCCCACATTTGTGGAGGTCGACGGCAAACGCTATCTGGCTGGCTATCGGCTGAAACTGGACGCACTGCCGAAGGACGCTGACGGCAAGATCACCTATGGCATTACCAAGGCAGGCGGTGACAGCAAGTTCCAAAGACTTGAAAACCCGTATCAGAGCGAGAACCTCTATCTGACAGCACCGGATGAATACTTGATTCTGGCAGCAGCTGCACAGCCAAAAACAGATGCAGAATACCGAAAGACCTACAACGGCAGCGACTATGACATTGCGGATGCTGCAGACCAGGCAAACTGGAACGGCGGTTTGAAACAGGTCGAAAAGGCGCAGATCGTTGGACGTGTCTGGGACGATGCGAATTACAACGGCTTGCAGGATAACGGCGAGGGAAACATTTCCGGCGTAGAAATTACGCTGGAGCAGTATTACCGTGATGCCAACGGCAACTATCAGCCTACCGGCAACCCCTCCCAGAAGGAGTCTGATGCCAACGGCGAGTATCGGTTTGACAATGTGGATACGTTCTGTAATGCAAACGGCGAAACCTACCTCTGCTATTATCAGCTGAAGATGACAAGCGAAGTGCCGGACAATTACACCATTACCTGGTATCAGCAGGGCGATGATCCCGCAAGGGACAGCGACCTGGATGCAGAGAGCCGTTATCTGACGGCAGGCACTTATTTTGCTTGTGCGGCTGCGGATACGGACAATACGGATTATGCCGTAGACGGCAGAGACATTCTCCGAAAGGAAGATGTTTTCGGTTATGATGCCGGCTTTACAAGCCTAGCAGCCGGGGATATCTCCGGACGGATCTGGATCGACCATGATTACAACGGCATCCAGGATAAGTCGGATGATGATGCCAATACCGCAGAGGACAAGGCGGCAATTGAAAATGTTACCGTCAAGGCAATACAGTATTATTATGACGGCAGCCAGTGGCAGCCGAACGGCACGGCGTATACAGCCAGCACAAGCACAGATGCAGACGGCAAATACACACTGGCGAATCTGCCCACCTGGGTGAGAATCAACAATATGGATTTTGCCGCAGGCTATCAGCTCTGTCTGGAAAATCTCCGCGGCAACTATCTGGCGACACAGTATCGTGTGGGAACTGACCGCACCAAGGACAGCGACCTCAGACTGGACAGCGCATATCTGACAAGCACAAACGAATTTATTGTACCGGCGGCAGATGCGTACAGCGATGCCGACGGAAACCAGAACCGTGCATCTCTACGGGAAGTGCCGGATGCAAACGGTACGATGTACCAGGTAGACCTGGCCCGCAGCAAGAATACCGGACATTATGATGCCGGACTCAAGCAGCAGGACAAGGGTGTTATCCGTGGCACGATCTGGGACGACAAGAACTATGACGGCTTGTACAATCTGGACGAAGTGCCGGTGGCAACATCGGTTCGTGTGATACTGAAACGTGACATCTATGAGAATGGAAAATGGGTGCCGGATGATACATTCGGCGAAGTTTCCAAGATCGTGGACAACGGTTCGTATCAGTTTGACGGTCTGGATGTTCATGTGCCGGGAGATCTGTCTGACGGCAGCGCTGCGGACAACAAGGACCGCATCTATGGTTACTATATCGAACTGGATCTGGCAACTGTGCCGGATACCTATGCGGTGACCAAGCAGTACGCAAAACCGGATCGGGATCAGCTGAACAGTTTCCTGGATCCTGAGGACGGCAGTCTGATGGCAGAGGACGAATCACATATTATTCTGGCAGCTAAGGCAACAGAAGGCGTGACGGAACATACTGTCATCATCGGCGATGTAACATATGCGCCGGCGGATCTGTCGAAATCCATCGCATCGCATAACGGCGGTTTGACGAAGATCGAAAACGCATCCATTGACGGCTACATCTGGAACGATGCCAATTACAACGGCATCCAGGATGCGGACGAAGTGGGTATCGCAACGGCAACCGTCAAGCTGACCCGGAAGTATTACGACGACGCTGACAAGCAGTGGAAACCGGACGATAGTTTTGCACTTGTGGCAGACGGTACACCGGTGGCAACGGGTACACCAGTCGCAACGGCAACGCCGGTAGCAACAGGTACACCAGTGGCAACCGGAACACCGACTGCAACAGTATCCGGTGACGGACACTATCGTTTCGACAATCTGCCCACATTTGTGGAGATCGGCGGCAAGCGCTATCTGGCAGGTTATCAGTTGAGTCTGAATGAAATGCCGGAGGGTTATGCTGCAACGAAATTCCGAATGGGAAATGACATCACGAAGGACAGCGATTTGTATGTGCAGACTGCAACAGGCATCAGCACACTGAACCTGTACAAGGATGCAGACGAGGTAATCATTCTGGCGGAGGCATCCAGCGGCAATGCGTATTACGACAGAACCGTTGGCGGCACAGCCTATGACATCGTCAAGGCGAAGAGCAATACAGATCACGCCGGCGGCTTAACGCCAATCGAGACCGCAGCCATTGACAGCTACATCTGGAACGATGCCAACTACAACGGCATCCAGGATGCGGACGAAGTGGGCGTGGCAACGGCAACAGTTAAGCTGACCCGGAAGTATTACGACGATGCTGACAAGCAGTGGAAACCGGACGATAGTTTTGCGCTTGTGGCAGACGGCACGCCGGTGGCAACAGGAACGCCAGTTGCAACGGCAACGCCGGTAGCAACGGGTACGCCGGTAGCAACAGGTACACCGGTAGCAACCGGAACGCCGACTGCAACGGTATCCAGTGATGGACACTATCGTTTCGACAATCTACCCACATTTGTGGAAATCGGCGGTAAGCGCTATCTGGCAGGCTATCAGCTGAGTCTGAATGAAATGCCGGAGGGCTATGCTGCAACGAAGTGCCGTGTCGGAAATGATGTCACAACGGACAGTGACCTGTTCGCTGATACGCTGAATCTGTATGAGAATGCAGACGAGGTAATCATACTGGCACAGACGTCCAGCGGCAACACGTATTATGACAGAACCGTGGGCGACAAGACATACGACATTGTAAAGGCAAAGGACAACACGGACTATGACGGCGGCTTAACGCCCATCGAAACTGCATCCATTGACAGCTACATCTGGAATGATGCCAACTACAACGGCATCCAGGATGCGGACGAAGTGGGTGTGGCAACGGCATCGGTCAAGCTGACCCGGAGCTACTATGACACGCACGACACCACCTGGAAACTGGATGAGGATTTTGTGCTTGTGGCAACGGGTACACCGGTAGCAACGGCAACGCCTGTTGCAGCCGGAACGCCGACTGCAAGCGCATCCAATGGTCACTATCGCTTTGAAAATCTGCCGACCTTTATAGAAAAGGACGGTCAGAGATATCTGGTTGGCTATCAGATGCAGCTTTGCGAAATGCCGGAGGGCTACGCAGCAACGAAGTACCATGCGGCGGCAGACAGCAATAAGGACAGCGATCTGATCGCAGGCACGCTGGATCTCCAGGAGCCGGACAACTTCTTGATCCTGGCGAGCGCATTCAGCGGAAACACACCGTATTGCTATCAGGTACGTGGCGTGGATTATGACATTGTCAAGGCGGCAAATATCACCGGCTATGACGGCGGTATTGTACAGAAGGATTCCGGTGCGTCCATCTCCGGCATTGTCTGGGATGATGCAGACCGGGATCATGAGATCGGCGACGGCGAGTCCGGTATCGCCAATGTAAAGATCATCCTTCAGCAGTATTATTACCGCAATGGAAAGTGGGAACTGCTGCCCGATGCGAAACAGACTGCCTATACCAACGCAGACGGAGCGTATCGTTTTGACGATCTGCCTTTGTCTGTGACGGTAGACGGCGTCACATATCTGGCAGGCTATCGCCTGTGGATCGACAGCATCCCAGCAGGGTATAACGCTGAGGAATATATCAAGGCGAATAATGAAAAATTATCGTCCGGTCGTTTGGAAATCAAGACAGATAACCGCACACTGAATGGCTGCATTGTTCTGGGAATACCGGAAGAAAAGGATATCACGTCCGGAACTTGTCTGGATGGGTTTAACACCGCCAAGGGCGAAGATGTGGTATCTCTGAACGTATATCTGAATCGTGATCCGGAAGAGACTACGACAACAACAACAGTCACCGGTACGGTTACAACGACAACGGAGACAGCCGCAGGCTCGGCAGAGTCTACGACACAGACCAGTACAGCGGCATCTGCGGAAACCACTTCTGCAACAGGCGGTACAGCACAAACCAGTACAACAACGGTGCGTGTGACAGCCGGCACAACGGAAACGCAGACGGCTGAAACCACCACCACACATACCACATCGGCAGCACATACGACGGTAACCACGACACACACAGCAGGCAATACCACAACATCAAAACAGACCACACATATCACAGCACAGATAACCACAACAACGGCGAAAGCTACGGCATCGCCGGCAACACACACCGGAACACAGACGACTACCGCAACGACACATACCACAAGTCGCAGAACGACGACCAGCACGACCAGGGCAACCGGTACGGAGACTTCTCAGACAAAGGGAACGACACGCACCACATTGACCACACCGACTGCTGTTATCACTACGACAACGACTACCACCACAGCAACACACCGCACCACTTCTTCCGCAGCATCGCAGACAACGGCAACGGTTACGCTTTCCAGCGCAGGCCCGACCAACACAACGACTACCACACATACCACAAGCCAGACCACACAAACGACCTCCAAACACACGGTGCAGACAACGACATCCCGTCAGAACGGCACCACATCTTCTGCGACTTTGACAGAAACCAGCCGCACGACTTCTACAACAGTCACTGCGACGGAAACGACCAGTTCAAAGCCGGCAGGCAGCAGTGTTTCAAGCGCAACACACACCACACAGCACAGCACACAGACAACGACAAACACCACGACAACAGAAAATACCACTTGTGAGACATCGGATACTTCTACTAGCATCCGACAGACCACATCCCGGAAGAATCATGTGATCGTGGATACCACAACGACCACGACCATTACCACAGACAGAGATCATGCAGCAGACAACAGCACGCAGACGACGACAACGGCTGCCAACGATGTTTCTGCACAGACATCTGTCAAGAAACGAATTCCGCTGCCGCAGCGGCAGAACATTCCGGGAACGCCAAAGACAGGAGAAAGCACACTGCATATCACCATTTTGATTGCAGCCTGCGGATTCTCGCTGCTGCTGGCGATCATGACAAAGCGGCGTAAAAAGTAACTGCGCTTTCGGATTGATCCGGAACGCACGGCAAAGGAGCTGCATCGACTTCGGGAAACCGGAGCGGTGCGGCTCTTTTTGCATCTTACCGCTGGAAATCGACCACTTGCATTTTAGGGCTTGTTATTCGTTCAGAAAAAAGGTATAATCAAGATAACAGATTCCGAAGAACAGAAAGGACAGTGATGGATATGGAAAAATGTATTGAGATTCAAAATCTGCAAAAGAGTTTCGGCGCAATCCATGCCGTAAACAACTTATCGCTGCAAGTGGAGACAGGACAGCTTTTTGCATTCTTAGGTGTCAACGGCGCCGGAAAAAGCACTACAATCTCCATGATATGCGGTCAGCTCCGGCAGGACGCCGGTCAGATCTATGTGAACGGCAGGAATACGCTGAAAAACATGAACGCCATCAAACAGGATATCGGCGTGGTGTTTCAGAACTCCGTCCTGGACAGACAGCTTTCTGTGCAGGACAACTTGAAAAACCGTGCGGCGCTGTACGGCATCACCGGGAAGGCATTTCAAAAGCGTCTGTTTGAACTGGATGACCTACTGGAGCTGCGGCCGCTTTTGAAGCAGAGTGTGGGAAAGCTTTCCGGCGGACAGCGGCGGCGCATTGACATCGCCCGTGCCATCTTTCACCGTCCTCAGCTGCTGATTCTGGACGAACCAACCACGGGACTGGACCCGCAGACACGGCAGACGGTCTGGAATGTCATTTCCGTCCTGCAAAAGAAAAAGCACATGACCGTTTTTCTGACGACCCACTATATGGAAGAGGCTGCCGGTGCAGACCGCATTGTGATTCTGGATGAGGGAAAGATCGCAGCGGAGGGAACGCCGCTGGAGCTGAAAAACCGCTATACCGGGGATTATATCACGCTGTACCATGCAAAGGAATCCGCAGTGGCGTCTTTGCAGATGCCCTATGAGACATACGGCGAGGCGTTCCGCATATCTGTGCCGGACACCCGGACGGCAACAAAACTCATCGTACAGCATCCGGAATTGTTCCAGGATTATGAGATCATGAAAGGCAGAATGGATGATGTATTCCTGGCTGTGACAGGAAAGACGACAGGAGGTGCTGATTATGCTGAAAGCCATGGTATTGCGTAACATCAAGCTGTATTTCAAGGACAAGGGAATGTTTTTCACTTCGCTTATCACGCCGGCAATTCTGCTGGTGCTGTATGCGACTTTTCTGGGGAGTGTTTACCGGGATTCGTTTACCGCAAATCTTCCGGACGGCTTTTCGCTTTCTCAAAAGCTGATCGACGGCGCTGTCGGGGCGCAGCTCATTTCTTCCATTTTTGCGGTCAGCTGCGTTACTGTGCCGTTCTGTTCCAATATGCTGATGGTACAGGACAAGATCACCGGCGCCCGGAAGGATCTGACCATTTCGCCGGTAAGCAGTGCGGTCTTGTCCGGCAGCTATTTCCTGGGTGCGGCGATCTCTTCGCTGCTGGTATGCTTTGCGGCGCTGGCGCTGTGTCTGGGATATGTGCGGACGATCGGCTGGTTCTTTTCCGGAAAGGATATCCTGCTGCTCAGTGCGGACATTGTGCTGCTGGTGCTTTTCGGCACAGCGCTTTCGTCGCTGATCCACTTTTTCCTCAGCACCCAGGGACAGATATCCGCAGTGGGAACACTGGTCAGCGCCGGCTACGGCTTTCTCTGCGGTGCATATATGCCCATTTCCAGTTATGGTAGCGGACTGCAAAAGGTGCTGTCCTTTCTGCCCAGCACGTATATGACAGCGCTGGTGCGGAATCACACCATGCGTGGCGTTCTGGCGCAGATGGAGACAGACGGTGTTCCGAAAGCGCTTGTGGATGCCATTCGGGAGTCGCTGGACTGTACCGTAAAATTTGCCGGGAAAACGGTGACCGTCCCTGCCATGTATGCGTATATCGGCGGCGCAGTTCTGGTGCTGCTGGGCGCATATCTTGCCGTGCATTATCTGGCAGAAAGGAAACGAGTCCATTCATGAAAGTGACCATTGAAAACCTGCCGCCGGGAGAAGAGGCGGAGATCATCATACGTGCCAACACACTGTCTCAGCGTGTGATGAACCTGCTCCATGCACTGCAAATGGAGAACGAAAAACTGATGCTGTATCACGAGGATGGCAGCATGAGCGTGCTGCATCCGGACAGTGTGTACTATTTTGAGTCCGTGGATAACAAGGTATTTGCATATGGAAAATCGGAGGTGTCGGAATTGAAACAGAAGCTTTATAAACTGGAACAGCGGTTTGCCGGGACGGATTTTATCCGAATCTCGAAGTCGATGATTTTGAACCTGGCAAAAGTGGAACGGTTTGCGCCGTCATTCAGCGGACGTTTCGAGGCAATCCTGCAAAACGGCGAAAAAGTTATGATTTCACGGCAGTATGTTCCTGCTCTGAAAAAACAGCTTGGACTGTGAGGTGCGGCGATGAAGAACCGATTCAAGCGTTTTCTTTCCGTGACGACAGCGGCTGTGACTGGTACGCTGATCGCCTGCATCTTTTGGTATGGAATCTACTGTCTGACGGGGCAGCGGCAACTCTGGCACTCCTGGATCCCGTATGCAGTATTGCCGGAGATCTTGTCCATTGGTGTGCTGGCAGGCGGCATTACGGAGCTGGTCCTGCCCCATAAGGACGTGAGCAACCGGGAGGGGATGATACGGCTGACCATTCACTATGTGCTGGTTACGGTATCTGTACTGGTGTGCGGATATTTTTACGGTTGGTACACTCCGAATTTTTTTGGCGTTCTGGGAATGTGTCTGACCAGTGCAGCGGTTTATTTTTTCACGTCTGCGCTGAACTATCAGGTATTCAAAAAGACGGCAAATGAAATGAATCAGAAACTCAAGGAATATCATGAAAAAAAGGCTGACTTGCCAGGCATTCTTTTGGAGGAAAGCAAAGATGAAAAAGACGAATAAAAAGTTTTGGCTGGCTGCGTTGCTGACAGCAGCTGTGCTGACGGGTGTTTCCGGCTGCGGCGAGATCACAACACCCTCGTCCAGTCTGACGGAGCGCAGCACAGAGACGACCGCAGAACAGACCCAGGCAGAAACAACGGCTGCCCCGGAAGAGACGGCAGAGACCACCGATACAAAGACAACGGCTGCGGAGACGCTGCCGGCACAGGAAAGCAGTGAGACCACGGCAGCGGAGACCACAGCCGTCTCACAGAGCGCCGGGGACACATCTGCCTATGAAGAAACGGCAGAACGCCTGTTCGGCGCACTGGATTATATCGACCAGATCGGCGCCGGCAATCTGCCGAAGGACGAAAGTGATACCATTCGTTCGACCGGGTCGGGCGCTGTTTATGAGAAGGTGGCAAAAACCCAGTTTTCCAGTACAGCAGATCTGAAAGCCTACATGGAATCCAGCTTGACCCAGAAGATGATCGACAGCCGCTATGCAGCGATTCTCGGTACAGACCAGCCGCTGTACATTGACGCAAACGGCAGTCTGTACGGCAGGCAGTTTGCCACCAGCGGCGGATTCTCCTGGACTTCCGGAAAAGCAGAGGTCTCGGATCTCTCAGATAGCGCATTCACTGCATCCATGCAGTATGACGACTTTGGCGCATCTGCAACGCTGACGGCGCAGATCGTTTTGGAAAACGGACAGTGGAAAATTGATTCGATTCAGCAGACAAACTGAAAAGAGGAACAGCAATGAAAAAATGGTTTGCAGAAGAATTTGCATTTACCATAACGGTGACCGGATTCCTTCAGAGTGAACAGACGGAAAATTACTGTCGAAACGGGGAAGAGATCGGAGATCGCTACTGCTGTACCTATGGTTGTTCGGTGAATACAGATGGCTATGGGATATGCAGCAAGGTCATGCTACTGTTGTATCCGCTGATGGATGCAGTGCGCAGCGGCGGCGATTTGAGAAATCTTGGCGGCGACGGAAAATACAGCAAGACTGTGGTTTGTCCCGATGGCTGTGTGATATTCCGTCTGACAGCAGAACCGCTGGGAAACCCGAATTTTTATCAGACAATAAAATCATAATCCAAAAAAAGCACTGCGGAACAAAACCGTTCCGCAGTGCTTTTTGCGTTGTGTCTAAAATGTAAACTTTTGCGTTTGGGTATTGACTTGGAGCTGACTCCAGGTGCTATAATATGCTTGCAGGAGGTGAGAGAAAGCATGACCATCAAGGAAGTCAGTGAAACCTATCACATTTCGCAGGACACGCTGCGCTATTATGAGCGTGTTGGCATGATCCCCAGAGTGACCCGGACGCCCAGCGGCAACCGGGACTACCAGCCGGATGATCTGGGCTGGGTGGAGCTTGCCATTTGTATGCGGAATGCCGGTCTGCCGGTGGAGGTGATGATCGAATACGTCAAGCTTTGCCAGGAAGGTGACAATACCATTCCGGCACGGCTTCAGCTGCTGCTGGATCAGCGGGATGCTCTGCTGGATCAAAAGGCACAGATCGACGTCACGCTGGAACGGCTGAATTATAAGATCAGCCGCTATGAAGAGGCAGTAAAAACCGGAAAACTCACCTGGGACAAATGTTCCCCGAAGAATGAAAACGATTAGGAGGAAAACCATGTATCTGGAAAAAATCAATGCACCGGAAGATGTGAAGAAACTGAATCAAGACGAGATGAATGCGCTGGCGGCTGAAATGCGCCAGGCTTTGATGTTCCGTCTGAGCAAGCACGGCGGTCACTTCGGGCCGAACTTCGGCATGGTGGAGACGACCATCGCACTGCACTATGTGTTTGATTCCCCGAAGGATAAGATCGTTTTTGACGTTTCCCACCAGAGCTATCCCCACAAGATGCTGACCGGCAGAAAAGACGCATATCTCTATGAGGAACATTTCGACGATATTTCCGGCTATACCGATCCGCATGAGAGCAAGCACGATTTCTTTACCGTGGGTCATACTTCCACCTCTGTCAGCCTTGCCAGCGGTCTGGCAAAGGGACGTGATCTGAACGGCGAAAGCGGCAATGTGATCGCTGTGATCGGTGACGGCTCACTCAGCGGTGGCGAGGCGCTGGAGGGTCTGGACTTTGCCGGCGAGATGGACACCAACTTTATCATTGTGGTCAATGACAACGATATGTCCATCGCAGAGAACCACGGCGGTCTGTACAAGAATCTGAAACTCCTCCGGGATACAGACGGCAAGGCAGAGTGCAACCTGTTCCGGGCAATGGGACTGGACTATGTTTTTGTGAAAGGCGGCAACGATATCCCGTCTCTGATCGCTGCATTCCGCCAGGTCAAGGACAGCACAAAGCCGGTAGTGGTACACATCGTGACACAGAAGGGCAAGGGTTATGAACTGGCAGAACAGCACAAGGAGCAGTGGCACTGGTGTATGCCGTTTGATCCGGCTACCGGAAAGACTACGGTTTCGTTCGGCGGTGACGGCGATTTCGGCAGCTTTACCTGTGAGTACCTGCAAAAGAAGATGGCAGAGGACAAGCGTGTCTGTGCCATTACTTCTGCTACGCCTACCGTATTCGGATTTACGGAAGATATCCGGAAAAAGGCAGGCAAACAGTTCATTGATGTAGGCATTGCAGAAGAGCAGGCTGCCGCTATGGCATCCGGTATTGCGAAAAACGGCGGAAAGCCGTTCTGGGGCGTATACAGTTCTTTCTTACAGCGCACCTATGACCAACTGTCCCAGGATGTCTGCATCAATCAAAGCGCTGTGACGATCTCCGTTTTTGCAGCCTCTGTCTTTGGCATGAATGATGTGACACATCTGGGCATCTACGATATTCCCATGATCTCCAACATCCCGAACCTGGTTTATCTGGCGCCGGTAACGGTGGAGGATTATCAGGCAATGCTGGATTGGGCGCTGGATCAGAACGAACATCCGGTTGCGATCCGTGTGCCGGCACAGTATGTTTCGGACGGCAAGGCAGTGACAAAGGACTTCGGAGAACTGAACCGCTATGAAGTGACACAGCAGGGAAGCGGCGTGGCAATTCTGGCGCTGGGTTCGTTCTATCACCTGGGTGTGGCAGCAGCCGAGAAGATCCGGGAAAAGACCGGTACTGCACCGACTGTTATCAACCCGTATTATATCACCGGACAGGACACCGCACTGCTGGAACAGCTGAAAGCAGATCACAAGGTTGTGATTACGCTGGAGGACGGCATTCTGGACGGCGGATTCGGTGAGAAGATCGCCCGGTTTTACGGCGACTCTGCCGTAAAGACAAAGTGCTTTGGTCTGAAAAAAGAATTCCTCGATCGTTATAATGTACAGGAAGTTCTGAAAGAGAATCATCTGACAGCAGAACAGATCGCAGATGATGTATCTGAGATGCTGTAAGCACTGTATTGAAAAGAATCACAAAGCAGATTTCGTGCGGAAATCCCTCATGGAATCTGCTTTTTTGTTTTTGTCCTGGGGTATGAAATGCAGAAAAAGCGGTTCTTCTCTGAAATTCACTCTATATTTACAAAAAATAAACATAAAAAGTGATTTCGGCTATTGACAGACCTCTGTTTTTCTGCTATAATAATAAAGCTGAATGCGACACATGAAAAACATGAAGAGCGAGTGTGCTGGAATTGGCAGACAGGCACGTTTGAGGGGCGTGTGCTTCGGCGTACGGGTTCAAGTCCCGTCACTCGCACCACTTCCTCAAATCGCAGGAAGCAGAATAACTGGACAGGTGGTTGAGCTGGTCTAAGGCGCACGACTGGAACTCGTGTATACGTTAATAGCGTATCGAGGGTTCGAATCCCTCCCTGTCCGCCAAACTTGCAGTCTTATTTGTGATAAATAAGGCTGCTTTTTTCTTTCTAAAAAAGCATAACAAGAAAAACGGCACTTTTCGAAAAGTGCCGTTTTTGCGTAATTGCTGTTTGATTGTCAGTGTCAGTCGTGACGCTGTTCCTGGTTCGCATACATTTCACAGAATCTCGCAGCGAATGCAGGCTCTTCCTGGTTGGCGTAGAGATGCGCTGTGTCTCCGAAAGCGTTCATCCGGAACAGAGCCACGCCTTCCCGGCGCTCCTCGGTAATCAGCGAAGTAACGGACGTAGGCGCAGCGCAGAACCCGTGCCACAGGATCATAGGGGAGATGCCCAGCAAATGGCTCAGCATGACACAGGTGACACCAAAGTGGCAGAAAAACGCCAGCGTCTCTTCGTTTGGCTGAACTGCACGGTAAAAGTTGTTTTCCCGTTCATAGCCGTGCTGTGTCAGGATCTCGTCCAGACCGTTCCAGACACGCTTTGCCTCGTCGATCACGTGACCCTGCAGCATGGGCAGGGTTTCCGACCAGCGTGTCTTGTCGTAATACTTCGGCTCTGCGGTCCAGTCTGCCGGGAGCTGATCCCAGGCAATTCTTGGTTCGCCGGTGTGAAAATCCGGAATGGGTGCGTGAAATTCCCGCAGCCACGCCAGTTCTGTGGCATCTCTGCCCACTTTTTGCAGTGTCTTGGATGCTGTATCCTTGGCACGTCCCAGGGGAGAGACGTAGAACGCAGTGACCGGCGTGTTCGCCATGCGCTGTCCCAGCAGTTCTGCCTCGTGCCATCCCTTTTCTGTCAAAGAGTCTTTTTCATAGTCCGGATCGCCGTGGCGGATAAATAAAAGTTTCATCGTATCCCTCCGTTTTGTGTTGCTGATAGACGTATGTAAGTGCTTACTGGATTACGACTGCCTGGGAACCCATGGTGGCATACCGTGCCTCTACCACGCTGCGCTTATAGGCAACCAGTCCCTTGCTCTGGTACGGGTCATTCATGTAGTAGTAGTCTTTGTCGTAGCCGACCAGAACCAGGCAATGCTCGTGCCGTTTCCAGGTGAACAGCTTTCCGGTTTCCGGAACGACCCACTGTCTGCCGTTGTCAATCTGCATCATGTTGATGGATGCCCATACTGCAACCGGAATGCCCTTGTCGATGTACTGTGTCAGCAGAGACGAGAACGATGTGCCAGTGATGTTTTTTGCAGTTTTCCCATTGGTCAGAATTTTATTCAGTGCATTGGTGATAACTGGCGCATAGCAGCCGAAACCGCTGGACGAACGGGGATCGCCTACAAATTTTGTGCTGGGATCCGGGCCGTATTGTGTGCCGTTTTTCCAGTAAAAGCTGCCCTTGTCCAGGTATTTGTCAACAAAATCGGCAATGCTGGTGCTGTAGCCTGCCTGCCGCAGCAGCATGACTGCACTGGCGCTTTCACAGCCAGTGGGAAAACCGCTTTGGCTGAGATAGGGGACGGACAGGATGCGCTTGATGATAACGCCGTTTGCGTCCGTGGTAATGCCGTTGATGGTGGTATTCTTTTGCAGGATGCCGGTGTCCTCTGCCAGCAGATACTGCTTGCCGTCGATCTCGGTGACCCCACGCATCAGTACGCCGTCCTTGCGGAAATAGTAGGTGTTCTTTCCAACGGAAGTCCAGCCGGTCGCCATCGTGCCGTCGTCCAGGAAGTAATAGCTGGAGCCGCTGGCATCGGTTTGCCATCCGGTCACTGCTGAGCCGTCTGCGCGGAAACAATAGCGCTTTCCGTTGATGGTCTGCCATCCGGTGCAGAGCTTTGCCTCTTTATCGAAATAGTAGCGTTTCCCGGAAAGCTCCAGCCACCCGACCTTGGCGGCACCGTCTTCTTGGAAGTAATAGGTCTGATCGTCGATGGTCTGCCATCCGGTGAACATGGCGCCGTCTACATCGTTGAAATAGTATGTTTTCCCGTTCTGATAGAACCAGCCCGTGTGATATGCGCCGTCACCGTAGTAATAACGTGTAATTCCGTTTGGCAGTTCTGTCAGCCCTTCTGCGATTGCACCGTTTTCCTTGTCAAAGGGGTAATACTCACCGTCCACTTCCTGCAGGCTGGTATATTTGCCGTCTTTTTCGGTAACGTAATAGTATCCGCCGTTCCAGATGATCCAGCCGAACGTGATCTCGCCGGTAACCGGATCGTAGAAATACCGCTTTCCGTTTACGGTCTGCCATCCGGTGTGCAGTGAACCGTCCTCATAAAACCAGTACGGTTTGCCGTCAATGGTGTGAATGCCGCCTTTTACAACAGCGCCCTCTTCGTCGGCATAGTAGACCGGGCTGGTGTTTGTGTCTGTCCGGAAAAAGCCAGTCATGACAGCGCCGTCCTCGCCGAAGAAATATCTCCGGCTGATGCTGCCGTTTGTCAGAACCAGCCAGCCGGTCTGCATTTCACCGGTTTCCGGGTCGTAGTAATAGCGCTTGCCGTCAACGGTTTCCCAGCCGCTGTGCTGTGTATCGTCCGGCTGTGTAGTTGCAGTTGCCACCGGCGGCGCAATGACGATCTCTGCTGTGGTATCCGCAGAAACCGGAGCCGCCAGAAGTGACAATGCCAGTGCTGCCGCAGCAGCTGCACCGGCGCCGGCAAATTTTTTCCAAATGTGGTGCATGATGTATCCTTTCCCTCATAAGAGATGCTGTCTTTTTGTGATTGCCCGACCGTGTGGGACAGGCTCTTATACCATTATACGAGAACCGGCGGAAATTGTCAATGCTTTGTAAATTTTCGGCGTTTTCTGCAAAAAGGGAAGAAAAAGAGAACTTTTTTACAGCAGTTTTTTGCAGCGGCTGGAAACACAATCTTATATAATGTTGTATCACGCTGTTTTCTGCGATATTGCCTTGACTTTTTCGTCTCTTTCTGCTATGATAAATGCTGGACAGTATTCCGTGATCGGAAATTGTACTATTCCCTTTTGGAGGAAAAAATATGAAACAAACGGTACAGACACTACAGGCGATGAAAGAGCGTGGCGAAAAGATCGCTATGCTCACCTGCTATGACTACACCATGGCAAAGCTGATGGATGCCGCTGGGACAGATATGCTGCTGGTAGGGGACTCTCTGGGCAACGTGATCCTTGGTTATTCCGACACCATCTCTGTGACCATGGAGGACATGATCCACCACACGGCAGCAGTTTCCAGAGGCGCTCAGAATGCCCTGGTCGTTGCAGATATGCCGTTCCTGTCCTATCAGACTTCGGTGTATGACGCAGTTGTCAATGCCGGACGGCTGATGAAAGAGGGCAGAGCCGGCGCAGTAAAGCTGGAAGGCGGCAAGCTGGTCTGCGAGCAGATCCGTGCAATTGTCAACGCATCCATTCCGGTGGTCGCTCACCTGGGCATGACGCCGCAGTCCGTAAACACCCTGGGCGGATTCAAGGTACAGGGCAAGACCGCAGAGGCAGCCAGAAAGCTGCTGGAGGACGCCAAGGCAGTGGAAGAGGCGGGCGCATTTGCACTGGTAATGGAGTGCGTTCCGGCAAAGCTGGCAGCGCTCGTCACTAAGACGCTGCATATCCCGACAATCGGCATCGGCGCAGGCGCAGGCTGTGACGGACAGGTCCTGGTATATCAGGATATGCTGGGAATGTTCATGGACTACCAGCCGAAATTTGTCCGGAAGTTTGCAGAGGTCGGAAAGACCATGCAGGACGCATTTGTCACATACCGTAATGAAATACAGGCTGGGAATTTCCCGGCAGAAGAACATTCGTTTGCCATTTCCGATGAAGTAATGGCACAGCTGGAACAGGAGGCACAGGCATGAAGATTGCAGAAACCGTTGCAGAAGTACGTCAGCAGGTCAAGGCATGGAGAAAAGAGGGACTGACCGTTGGTCTCGTTCCCACCATGGGATATCTCCACGAGGGACACCAGAGTCTGATCGCAAAGGCGTGTGAGCAGAACGATCGTGTGGTTGTCAGCGTCTTTGTGAATCCCACTCAGTTCGGACCGAACGAAGATCTGGAAAGCTATCCCAGAGACCTGGAACACGATGCAGCGCTCTGTGAAAGCACAGGCGCAGCGCTGATTTTCCATCCCACACCGGCAGAGATGTATCCCAAGGGCTTTTGCAGCTTTGTGGATATGGATGTGCTGACAAAGGAACTCTGCGGTCTGAGCCGTCCTGTGCATTTCCGTGGCGTCTGCACTGTCGTATCCAAGCTGCTGCACATTGTACAGCCGGACAGAGCTTATTTCGGAGAAAAGGATGCACAGCAGCTGGCAGTTATCCGCCGTATGGTGCTGGATCTGAACATGGATGTTGAAATTGTGGGATGCCCCATTGTCCGTGAGGCAGACGGTCTGGCAAAAAGCTCCCGGAACACCTATCTCAGCCCGGAAGAACGCAAGGCTGCCCTGGTGCTGAGCCGTAGCATCTTTGCCGGCAAAAAGCTGGCAGAATCCGGAGAAACCGATGCAGCAAAGCTGGTTCAGGCAATGACAGAGATCATCGAGGCAGAACCGCTGGCAAAGATCGACTATGTAAAGGTGGTTGATCTGATGACCATGCAGCAGATCCCGAAACTGGACAGACCGTTCCTGGCGGCAATGGCAGTTTACATCGGAAAGACCCGTCTGATCGACAACTTTATGATGCAGGCAGGAGGTGCCGCTGAATGACCATCACCATGCTGAAAGGCAAGATCCACCGTGCCACTGTGACACAGGCGGAACTGAACTACGTGGGCAGCATTACCGTAGATGCGGATCTGCTGGACGCTGCCGGAATCCTGGAGTATGAGGCAGTCCAGGTCGTCGATGTGAACAACGGCAACCGTTTTATGACCTATACCATTGCCGGAGAGCGTGGCAGCGGCGTGATCTGTCTGAACGGTGCGGCAGCACGCCAGGCGCAGACCGGCGACAAGGTGATCCTGATGTCCTATGCCCAGGTGACGCCGGAAGAGGCGAAAGCCATGCAGCCGAAGGTGGTTCTGGTGGACGACAAAAACGCTGTTTCCAAAATCTCGCACTATGAAAAGCACGGCGAACTGGCATAAGGCGGTGGGGAGATGCTGAAAGGAAAAACGGTTGTTCTGGGCGTGACCGGTAGCATTGCCGCTTATAAGACCGCATCACTGGCAAGCAGTCTGGTGAAACTTCATGCGGATGTCCATGTGCTGATGACGCAGAACGCCACAAACTTTATCAACCCCATTACCTTTGAAACACTGACCGGGAACAAGTGCCTGGTGGATACCTTTGACCGGAATTTCCAGTTTGATGTGACCCATGTGAGCCTGGCGAAAAAGGCAGATGTAATGCTGATTGCACCAGCCTCTGCAAATGTGATCGGAAAGATCGCCGGCGGCATCGCTGATGATATGCTGACTACCACGGTCATGGCAAGCACGGCGCCGGTTCTGATCTCGCCGGCAATGAATACCCATATGTATGAGAATCCCATTGTGCAGGATAATCTGGAAAAGCTGAGACGTTTCGGGTACAAGATTATTGCGCCGGCGGTGGGAATGCTTGCCTGCCGGGATGTGGGCGCCGGAAAAATGCCGGAGCCGGAAACGCTGCTGGAGTGGATCTTACAGGAAATCGCCTGTGAAAAAGACCTCAGCGGCAAAAAGATTCTGATTACAGCCGGACCCACCCAGGAATCCCTGGATCCGGTGCGGTATCTGACCAATCATTCCACAGGGAAGATGGGTTATGCGCTGGCGAAGTGCGCTGCACGCCGTGGGGCAGAGGTCACACTGGTGACCGGACCGACTGCATTGCCGCCGCCGCTGTTTGCGGAAACCGTTCCCGTGACAACAGCGGAGGAGATGTACCAGGCGGTCACATCCCGTGCGGCACAGCAGGATGCCGTGATTATGGCGGCGGCTGTGGCGGATTATCGCCCCACCGAAATCGCCGCAGAAAAGCAAAAGAAAAAGGACGGCGATGCGGTGATACCGCTGACCCGGACGAAGGATATCCTGGCGTATCTGGGGCAGCATAAGCCGGAAGGGCAGTTCCTCTGCGGCTTTTCCATGGAGACGGAGCATATGCTGGAAAACTCCAGGGCAAAGCTGGAGAAAAAGCATCTGGACATGATCTGTGCCAACAATCTGAAAGTAGACGGCGCCGGGTTCGGCACGGATACCAACGTGGTGACACTGATTCGAAAGCACTCGGAGCAGGAACTGCCGCTGCAATCCAAAGAAATGGTGAGTCATGCCATTCTGGATGTGATTGCGGATGCCCTGCAGTGAAAATGCTTGGGAGGCAACCAATGAAACGAAAATGGCATACGATATTTTGCCTGGTCTCGCTGCTGGGCGTATTTCTGCTGAGCGGCTGTGCCGGGCAGGAGAATGCCGCTGCACCCTATGCCGGATATGGCTATGATGCTGACGGGAACGGGACAAGTTCGGAGACTACCACAATGGGCAGTCTGCAAAAGAACAATGGAACGAAATCCGACAGCAGCGAAAAAAAGACAACGCCCAAAAGCAACTGGGAAAATGAGTGGAGCAAGTACGAGAAGAACCAGAATGACGGCTATAACGGCAGTTTTGGACATGACGGCGGAGAAGAGTCCTCTCACGTTTACGATGAGTACGACGGGATGAATTTCGGCTTTGCCTCATGAGAACGGGTTCAGCATCCTCTCGGACGATCTGACGGCGCAGTCAGCGTATGCCCGGATACAGAACATACTCTAAATATAAAAAAGCGGTCTGGAATGCAACTTCCAGACCGCCTTTTTGTACAATGAAAACCCCCAGTTAAACTGGGGGTTCAAAAAGCTTAAAGCTATGGGTAGAAAAAAATAACCTCCAGAGT
>OHAD01000053.1_pt1 | contig 134406 bp, 193 predicted proteins | sample 1577011 | NCBI WGS metagenome assembly OHAD01 (sample SAMEA3541510, study PRJEB24748) | human gut metagenome | biome: human gut; feature: human-associated habitat; material: faeces | place: China | collected 2012 | reverse complement strand
TACCACCTTCCATTTTCTATATACTATGCACCCACCACAACACTCTCACGCCGATCCGCCCCCTGCGGATCCAGACCTACTTCGTTTCAGCTCCACACAACCAGACCTCACTGGAATTTGCGCCTGCCGTGTGGCGGGCATAGAAAAAGAGGGCAGAAACTGTGAGCCCGGAACAGGTGCAGGAAAATGGGATGCTTCCCGTTTCCCCGTGCCTATTCTGAGCCACAGTTCCGCCCTCTTTTTCTCGCCCGCCGCACCGCAGATGCGAAGCCGCTCGAGGCCGTCCGTCTTATCTCACCGCCCCGATCAGCGAATTAATATCGTCAACCTTATGCCTTCTCATATACTCTTCGATACCGCGAACCGTTTCAACAGTCGCATACGGATTAAAGAAATTCGCCGTCCCAATCGAAACCGCCGTAGCCCCCTCCAGCGCATCCTCCGCCGACGCAATACCGCCCATACCAATAATCGGCACTTTCACTGCCTGCGCCACCTGATACACCATCCGCACCGCAATCGGCTTCACCGCCGGCCCCGACATACCGCCAGTCTTATTCGCAATCGCAAACTTCTGCCGTTCAATATCAATCTTCATCCCAGTAAGCGTATTGATCAGCGACAGCACATCCGCCCCGCCGGCTTCCGCAGCCCGCGCCATCTCCGTAATATCCGTCACATTCGGGCTCAATTTCATAATAATCGGCTGCTTCGCATATTTTTTAACTTCTCTGGTGATCGCCTCCACCGCCTTCGGATCCTGTCCAAACGCAATACCGCCCTCCTTCACATTCGGGCACGAAATATTAATCTCCAGCAGATCCACCGGCTCCGAAGTCAATCGCTCCACAACCTCACAGTAATCCTCCGTCGTCCGTCCACACACATTCACCACAATCTTCGTGTCAAACTGTTTCAAAAACGGAATATCCCTCTCACAGAACACATCAATACCAGGATTCTGCAGTCCGATCGCATTCAGCATTCCGCCGTAAACCTCCGCAATACGCGGCGTCGGATTCCCCGGCCACGGCACATTCGCAACACCCTTCGTCACAACCGCGCCAAGCTCCTTCAAATCCACAAACTCACTGTACTCCGCGCCGGAGCCAAACGTACCAGATGCCGTCATAACCGGATTCTTCAGTTCCACACCCGCCAGGTTCACACTTGTCTTCATCGCTTTTTCTCCTCCTCGCGTCACTTACAGCTCAATTTCCGTACTTAAAAAGACCGGTCCGTCCTTGCAGATCCGCTTGTTGTGCACATGTGAATGACCATCCACCTCAGTCGACTGGCAGACACACGCAAGACATGCGCCAACGCCGCACGCCATCTTCTCTTCCATCGAAATCCAGCATGGAATTCCCTTTTCCAGACCGTACGCTTTAATCGCACGCAGCATCGGAGCCGGACCGCAGGCAAAAATTACATCTGCTTCCAGATGATCCTCGCGCACCGCATCCATCACATTGCCCTTCACACCGGCACTTCCGTCCTCCGTTGCAATATGAAGATCGCCTGCCGCAGCAAACTCCTCATTTAAGAACAACTCATCGCGGTAACCACAGCAGATGATCGTGTCCGTTCCAAGATCCTTCGCTGTCTGCAGCATCGGCGGAACACCGATACCGCCACCCATCAGCATCACACGTTTTCCCTTACCTTCCTCGATCGGGAATCCATTTCCAAGCGGTCCTAAAATATCAACCTCATCCCCCGCTTTCAGATGCGAAAACTCCTCCGTTCCTGCACCTGCCACACGGTAGACAATCCGAAGTCTTCCTCCCTCTCGGTCGATCTCACAAAGAGAAATCGGACGCGGCAGAAGACGGCTGCCGTCCTTCGAAAACAGAGAAATAAACTGGCCGGCCTTCGCCTCTTTCGCAATCACTTTCGTGGAAATCCACATGCTGTAAATTCCTTTTGCAATGCACTCCTGACTTTCCACAGTACAGCATTCCTTGATTTTCATAAGCTGAACACTCCTTTTATTTTCTTGAATCGGTGAAAAGCCCAAAATATCCTCCGGCGGACATAACGTCTACCCGGCAGACCTTCTGAGCTTTTCACCCTGTATTCTTATTTTGCAGCAGCAAGCGCCCCGCTGATATCCTCAACCATATCCTTTACAGCTGCTCTCGAAGCATCCGCAAAGTTCTCAGTGCCAAACTCGGCATATTTTTCCTGTTTGTAAGCAGCGATAATACCTCTCGAAGAGTTTACGATTGCACCCAGTCCGTCCTCATTGAAGAAGTGAACGAGGTCTTTTCCTTTTCCGCCCTGTGCACCGTAGCCCGGTACCAGGATGTAGGATTTCGGCATTACCTTACGCAGCACCTTGCCCATCTCCGGATATGTAGCGCCGACAACAGCTCCCACATAGCTGTAATCATCGCCCATGTGCTCCTCGCCCCACGCGGCAACCTGCTCGCCGACCCACTCATACAGCGGACGTCCGTCGATGATGCGGTCCTGGAACTCGCCGCTGGACGGGTTCGAGGTTTTTACCAGAACAAAGATACCTTTTTTCTCCTCTTTGCAGACCTTGATGAACGGTTTTACGCCGTCAGATCCAAGATACGGATTGACAGTTGCAAAATCCTCATGGAATCCGGCGTAGGATTTGCTTCCCACCTGCACGTGGCCGAGGTGGCCGACTGCATACGCCTCAGAAGTAGAACCGATATCGCCTCGTTTGATATCGCCGATGACAACGAGACCCTTTTCCTGGCAGTAGGAAACGGTCTTCTCATACGCTGCCATTCCCGGAACGCCGAACTGCTCATACATGGCAACCTGCGGTTTTACAGCCGGAATCAGATCGTATGTTGCGTCGACAATCGCTTTATTGAACTGCCAAACGGCCTCTGCAGCTCCTTCAAGTGTCTCTCCGTACTCGGCAAATGCCTTTTTCTGTACGTGCTCCGGCACATAGTTCAGCATCGGGTCCAGACCTACGACGATCGGTGCATTTGTTTTTTTAATGTTTGCAATCAGTTTGTTAATCATCTGCTTACTCTCCCTCTTCTTTCTTTTCTTATAGAAATTACTCAGCTTCGTATACAATCTTGCCGCCGCATACGGTAGCCATAACTTTTCCTTTGACTTTCTTGCCGCCGAACGGAGTGTTTTTGCCCTTGGAAACAAACTCCTTCGGATCGATCACATACTCTGCTTCCGGATCGATGACAACCACATCGGCGTCCATGCCAGGTGCAAGAGAACCTTTCTTGTCCAGGTGCAGGATTTTTGCCGGATTGTAGCTCATCTTCTCCGCCATCTGCATCGGGGTGATGATCTCGGTATCCACAAGTTCGGTGATGGTAAGAGCCACGCTCGTCTCCAGTCCGACGATGCCGAACGGAGCTTTCTTGAAGGACTCCTGTTTCTCGGCCAGCGCATGCGGTGCATGATCGGTGCTGATGACATCGAAGACATCGTCTTTCAGACCCTGGCGCAGTGCCTCGAGATCCTCTTTCGTACGGAGCGGCGGATTCATCTTGTAGTTGGTGTCGCCCTTTACGATGTCGTCGCTGCAGAGGGTAAAGTGATGCGGGCAGACCTCGGCGGAAATCGAAACGCCGGCCTTTCTCGCCTCACGCACCATATCCACGCTCTCTTTGGTCGAGCAGTGGCACAGATGCAGGTGTGCACCTGTCTCTGCGGCAAGTACGATATCTCTTGCAACAATCGTGTTCTCTACGGAGTTTGTGATGCCCGGCAGATGCCACTCTCTCGAGTTTGCATCCTCATTCATGCAGCCGCCGTTTACGAGGTTCTTGTCCTCGCAGTGAGCCAGCACCGGAATGTTTTTCTCTGCGGCAATCTCCATGGCCTCTTTGTAGAGCAGCGCGTTCATAACGGATTTTCCGTCCTCGCTGATCGCCGGGATGCCGGCTTTTACCATGCCCTCGATATCGGCGAGCTCTTCACCCTTCTGTCCTACTGTGATGGCGCCTGCCTGCAGTACATTAATCGGAGAAAAACGGTCTGCTTTGATCGTTACATAGTTGACGCGGTCTGGGCTGTCGATGACCGGTTTTGTATTCGGCATCGCTACCAGCGTTGTCACGCCTCCTTTTGCTGCTGCTTTCGAACCGCTTTCAATATCTTCTTTATATGTCTGCCCCGGGTCGCGGAGATGTACATGCATATCGATGATGCCAGGCATTACATAGCAGCCTTTTGCATCTATTACCTGCGCATCTTTTACGCGGATTCCTTTTTCAACCCGTGTAATAACGCCGTTTTCGATCAGAACATCACTGATTTCGTCTTTTTGGGTGGCCGGGTCGATGACCTGTCCATTTTTGATTAAGATACTCATCTTACGTTCTCTGATCCTTTCTTTTCTTCTGGCCGTCGTCCGACCATTTATTCCTTTTTATAATACACGAAATCTTTCCTGAAATAAAGAGTTTTTTCTTGACTTTTTTGATTTGCAAGATTATAATAGTCTCAATCGAGAAGATGTTGAGATGTAATACGTGGTCACTAGCTATTAGAGATTATATTAGCATTCACCTTCAATATAATCTGTAATAGCTAGTGAATTTTTTTACCAAAAGTTCACTCGCTTATGGGGGAACATATGCATTCCCACATCATGCTTATTTTTTAATTTTATGGAGGTAACTCACAATGAACAAGGGAACAGTGAAATGGTTTAACGCAGAGAAGGGCTATGGCTTCATCACAGGCGAAGACGGAAACGATGTATTCGTACATTTCTCCGCTATCCAGGGTGAAGGATTTAAAACTCTTGACGAAGGTCAGGCGGTTACTTACGATCTTACCGAGGGTGCTCGCGGAATGCAGGCTTCCAACGTTGTTAAATGCTAATTAACCATAAGCGAAAGGCCGGGGGATGTATGTCCTCCGGTTTTTTAATTTACGCGGGCAACGAGTCAAAGTCCGTGCCTGCACGAGACCTTGGCGACTGCCGCGATAACTTGAGAAACTCGCGGAGCGTGTTTCTAATAGTTGTGTGAAAAGGAAGTGGAAAACGGATGAAAAAAGAAATCAAACGTGTAAAAAGAGAAAGGGTATATCAGGGAACAATTGTTGATGTATACAAAGATTATATGGAGTTTTCCAATGGAAATCATGAGGTGTGGGACTATATCCACCACAAAGGGGCTGCTGCTGTGATACCTGTGATGGATGACGGCAGACTCCTGATGGTAAGACAGTACCGGAATGCACTGGATCGCTTTACACTGGAGCTTCCGGCAGGAGGGCTGGACCAAGCAGATGAACCGGGACGAGACTGTTCGGCAAGAGAATTGGAAGAAGAGACCGGATATCACAGTGATGATCTGGAATGGCTGATCACGCTTCGAACAACTGTAGCACTTTGCAACGAAAAAATCGAAGTTTATGTGGCACGAAACCTGATCCGTACCCATCAGCATCTGGATGAGAATGAATTTGTGAATGTAGAGGCACATACGGTTGAAGAATTGAAGCAGATGATCTTTGAAGGAAAGATTGAAGATTCCAAGACTGTAGCTGCTATCCTTGCCTATGATGCAAAGTATAACAGATAAAGTGAACGCATAATTGACAGCTCCGGTCATATAATGAACTATGTGAAATTATTGGAGGCCGGAATGTGGAATTTTATCGGAAGAAATATCAGCTGCCCATGCTATATCTGATCGGTTTTGGAATGGGTATCTTATATGCTAATTTTATTGCGAAAAATTATGTTACGATGACTGGGATTTTCCATGAATATTTTCTAAATCAGTATACACAGGTGAAAATCATAAATGAAGATTACCTGTGGTATCTGCTCAGATGGAGAGTGATGCCTCTGGCGTTAGCGGTCTGTGTGGCAAATCTGGGGTTTCGCAGACTGACAGCAGCCGGAATTCTCCTTTGGACAGGCTTTGCAGCAGGGATACTGTCTGTGGCGGCAGTTTTAAGGATGGGCCTTTGCGGAATGCTGTTGTGTATTGCCGGTATTTTCCCGCAATATATTTTTTATGTACCGGCATATCTTTTATTGATCCGGTATTATTATCGTTATCCGCAAAGTGAATGGAATGGAACAAAAACAGGATTTACTGTTATGATGATCGTGGCGGGAATTTTGTCTGAGGTATATTTAAACCCTGGGATTGTCCGCTGGTTTGTGAAGGTTCTTACATAGCAGGAATGTGTTCAGCCACATTTTAGCGTTAGGTGATAGAAAATGGCAGAAAGCCCTCTTACTGAATAATTCGGTAAAGAGGACTTTCTGCCGTTTTTTATCGCCCTTGTTTTATCAGGAGAAATATGCAGCAGCCAAATGTAAGAAGCTGGCTTGCAAGCAATGCCCACAGATAGCCAAGAATCCCGAACTGCGGAATCAGAAACAGAACACCACAGATTCGTACTGCCAGGGTGAACAGATTGATCAGAAAAGTTTTTCCGGCAAGATCCAGACCATTTAACACACTGATCAGTGCGGTGTTACTATAGAGAAAAGGACAGATAAATGCTAGTGTTAAGATATAATTTCCGGCTTCTGGTGTATGAAAGATCCGTCTGCTGATAAAGCCGGATGCGGTAAAGAAAAATAGCAGGCAGGCAAAACCAAGAAACAGGCAGAAAAAAATAACTTTCCGTAAAAGCTGCGGAAGAGCATGCTTTTTCTGAGCATCCGGCATACTGGCAACTTCGGGGAGGAGCATTGTGGAGATGGAATTGGTGAGGGCAGATGGAAATAAAATGCAGGGAAGGGCAATTCCGGTCAGAATTCCGTAGGTGCTAAGAGAAGCGGAGATACTCATTCCATACTTTTGCAGGGCAAGAGGAATAGAAATTGCTTCCAGACTCTGAAAAAGATTCAGAAGGACTCTGCTTGCGGTCAGTGGAAGGGCAGAAAAAAGCAGGGGAGGAACAGCAGAAAGAGCCGGCTCCTGGTGTGGGGATAAAGGTTGCCCGGCAGTTCTGAGCTTATGGATGCAAAGAAAAGCGGCTGCAATTTCACCACCGACAATTCCGAGGACAGCAATTGCGACAGATGGTGTAAAAGCGGTATGAGCATCGGCTGTATAGAGGAAGATAACAAAAAAGATCCGGACCAGCTGTTCAAATAATTGGGAGAGGGCAGGAAGCCGGATCTGCTTGAGCCCCAGAAAGTAACCACAGCTGCAACTGTGCAGAGCTGCAAATGGAAGTGCATATGCTATCAGGAAGATGAGAGAGGCGCATCGGGGATCACCAAGTATGACTGTGGTGAGGAAAACAGCATTTTTCTGCAACAGAAAAAGACAGCAGATGGAAAGAAAAAGAGAACAAAGCAGTGCTGCTTTCAGGTAAGAATAAGCTTTTGCAGACTGCTTTTTTGCAGAAGAGGCGGCAACCAGGCGCGCCAGAGCCGTCTCGATCCCTGCTGAAGTTGCAGCATAAGCAAGTGTGTAGACAGGGAAAATCAGCTGATACAGACCGATTTCTTCTGCAGGGAAAGATCTGCTGAGAAAAATACGGTAAAAAAATCCCATTACACGGGTGAGAATGCCGACTACAGTAAGGATAAAAGTTCCTTTCAGGAGAAAATGTTTTTGTGACATAGCAGCTCCAAAGGCATTTTTGTTTTAAAATATATGCAAGAAAGAGCCTTGACAGAACATAACAGAGGTGATATTCTCAATTTGCAAGAAATCCTAGTAAAACAGTGGGATATAAAAATAAAGAGAAGGTGATGGATTGAAGATCTCAACGAAGGGTCGTTATGGTTTGCGCGCCTTTATCGATCTTGCGTGTTATGGCGCAGAAGAACCGGTTTCCATCAGCAGTATATCAGCCAGGCAGGAGATATCGGAACGATATCTGGAACAGCTCATGGCGAAGCTGAAAAAGGCAGGTCTTGTCAAGAGTATCCGTGGAGCGGGAGGAGGATATCGGCTGGCAAAGGATGCGGCGGAAGTTTCTGTTGGTGATGTACTCAGAGCACTTGAAGGAGACCTGGAACCTGCGACTTGTGCAGCACTTCATTCGGAAGACAGCTGCGAGATCCAGGGCAGCTGTATCACGAAATATGTCTGGAAGAAAGTCAATGAAAGCATGGCACAGACGGTAGACAGTATTATGATAAATACCCTTGTGGAAATGAATAAAGAAATAAAGAAAGAAGGACAAAAAGATGAGTAAATTAATTTATTTGGATAACGCAGCAACAACAAAAACTGCACCAGAAGTTCTGGAAGCAATGCTGCCATATTTTACAGAGCAGTATGGCAATCCTTCTGCGATCTACAGCTTCGCATCCCATAACAAAGATGTTGTGGCAGAACAGAGAGAAAGAATCGCAAACGCACTCGGTGCAAAGAGCAACGAAATTTATTTTACAGCCGGCGGATCAGAGTCTGACAACTGGGCACTCAAAGCAACCGCTGAGGCTTATCAGAATAAAGGAAAACATATTATCACAACCAAGATCGAACATCATGCGATCCTGCATACAGCAGCTTATTTGGAAGAGCGTGGGTTTGAAGTGACTTATCTTGATGTGGATGAATACGGAAAAGTAAATCCGGCAGATGTGGAAGCAGCAATCCGCCCGGATACCATCCTGATCTCTGTAATGTATGCAAACAACGAAATCGGAACAATTGAACCGATCAAAGAGATCGGTGAGATCGCCCACAAACATGGTATCCTGTTCCACACAGACGCCGTACAGGCTTTCGGACAGGTCCCGATCAATGTAGATGAATGTCATATTGATATGTTAAGTGCCAGCGGACACAAGCTGAACGGACCAAAAGGAATCGGATTCCTCTATATCAGAAAAGGCGTGAAGATCCGTTCCTTCGTTCATGGTGGGGCACAGGAAAGAAAACGTCGTGCAGGTACAGAAAATGTTCCGGGTATTGTTGGAATCGGTACAGCAACAAAACGTGCTATCGCTACGATGGAAGAACGTACAGCAAAAGAGCGCGAGATGAGAGATTATCTGATCAAACGTGTGATGGAAGAAATCCCGTACACCAAGCTGAACGGACATCCGACAGACCGTCTGCCAAATAACGCAAACTTCTGCTTCCGTTTCATTGAGGGCGAATCTATGCTGATCCGTCTTGATATGGCAGGAATTTGTGGATCCAGTGGATCTGCATGTACATCCGGATCTCTTGATCCATCCCATGTACTTCTTGCAATCGGACTGCCACACGAGATTGCGCATGGATCTCTGCGTCTGACTCTGAATGAAGAGATCACAAAAGAAGACATTGATTATGTAGTAGATCAGCTCAAGACAATCGTAAGCGATTTGCGCGGAATGTCACCACTTTATGAAGATTTTGTAAAAAAACAGAATAAATAATACGATAGAAAATACAGCTATAGGAGGAATTTACAATGTATACAGAGAAAGTAATGGATCATTTTCAGCATCCGCGTAATATGGGAGAAATCGAGAACGCAAGCGGAGTGGGTACTGTTGGTAACGCCAAATGTGGTGATATCATGAGAATCTACCTTGATATTGATGATAACGGAATCATCAATGATGTAAAATTTAAGACATTCGGATGTGGAGCGGCTGTTGCAACAAGCAGTATGGCGACAGAACTTGTAAAGGGAAAACATATTTCAGAAGCAATGCAGGTGACAAACAAAGCCGTTATGGAAGCACTTGACGGACTGCCGCCGGTTAAAGTACACTGTTCTTTACTGGCAGAGGAGGCAATCCATGCAGCGTTGTGGGATTATGCAGAGAAGCACGGGATCAAGATCGAAGGACTTCAGAAGCCGAAGAACGATATCAGTGAAGGTGAAGAAGCAGAAGAGGAAGAGTATTAGAATTTTCTACTGGAGAAAAGAGAATGGCAAAAAAGAAAGTGGTAGTCGGAATGTCGGGGGGCGTCGACTCATCGGTAGCGGCTTATCTTCTGAAAGAACAGGGATATGATGTGATCGGTGTTACGATGCAGATCTGGCAGGATGAAGAATCAAAAATACAGGAAGAAAACGGCGGATGCTGTGGACTCAGCGCGGTAGATGATGCTAGAAAAGTTGCGGCACAGATCGGCATTCCGTATTATGTGATGAATTTCAAGAAGGATTTTCAGGAGAAGGTAATCGATTATTTTGTGGATGAATATTTGCATGGCCGGACACCAAATCCGTGCATTGCGTGTAACCGTTATGTAAAATGGGAATCTCTTCTTACACGGAGCATGGAGATCGGAGCAGACTATATTGCAACAGGTCACTATGCGAGAGTAGAACAGTTGCCGAACGGACGCTATGCGATCCGGCATTCGGCAACCTGGTCAAAAGACCAGACCTATGCGCTTTATAATCTTACCCAGGATCAGCTGAGAAGAACGCTGATGCCTGTCGGTGAATACGAAAAAGACCAGATCCGCGAGATCGCAAAAGAGATCGGATTGCAGATTGCGAACAAACCGGACAGTCAGGATATCTGTTTTGTATCCGATGACGATTATGCATCTTTTATTGAAGAAGAAAGTAACCAGAAAATCCCGGAAGGTAATTTTGTAACACCGGACGGAAAGATCCTGGGACGGCATAAAGGAATCATCCACTATACGATCGGACAGAGAAAAGGACTTGGACTTTCTCTTGGGTATCAGGCATTCGTGCTTGAGATCCGTCCAGATACGAATGAAGTTGTGATAGGGACGAATGAAGATCTGATGACGACGCGGGTCCGTGCAAATAAGCTGAACTTTATGACAGTAGAGGATCTGGAAGGTGAGATGCGCGTATTTGCCAAAATCAGATACAACCATAAAGGGGATTGGTGCACAGTCCGCAAAACGGGAGAAGATGAGATAGAGTGCATCTTTGAGACACCGCAGAGAGCGGTTACACCGGGGCAGGCACTGGTACTGTATGATGGAGATTATGTACTTGGAGGCGGAACAATTCTGGGATAGCTCAGAATTGTTCTGCTTTTTGGTATATTGGGACCGTACTGCAATCCAACAAATGATTTGCGGGAAAGCCGGGTGGATTTACACATGAAGAATGACAAGGAGGGCAAAATATGAGAGCGGACTGCCATATGCACACTTATTTTTCCGGAGATTCAGAGGCAAAACCGGAAGATATGGTTCTTGCAGCAATCGATAAAGGACTGGAAGCAATCTGTTTTACGGATCATGAAGATATTGATTATTTTTGTGATGATATTGAATTTGTGTTTGATCCGGAAACCTATTTTAAAGAGCTTGGAGCACTGAAGGAAAAGTATAAAGAGAAGCTGGATATCCGGATCGGTGTGGAGTTTGGACTTCAGCCACACCTTGCGGAGAAAGCAAAAGCATTTACCGCGGCAAATCCGTATGATTTTGTGATCGGATCCATGCATGTGGTTGGTGGGAAGGATCCTTATTATCCTGAGTTCTTTGAGGGAATTTCGGATGAAGAGGCCTACCGGATGGCACTTCGGGAGACAATAGCCGATATCAGGGCTGTAGCGGATTTTGATGTGCTCGGACATCTGGATTATGTGGTACGTTATGGAAAACATCGGGAACAGGAATATTCTTACGGCAGATTTGCGGATGAAATAGATGAAATCCTGCGGTATCTTATTGAACACGGAAAAGGGCTGGAAGTCAATACGGCAGGACTGAAGTATGGCCTTCCTTTTGCACATCCGCATCCGGATGTGTTAAAAAGATACAAAAAGCTGGGGGGAGAGATCATCACCGTCGGCGCAGATGCACATAAACCAGAGCATGTAGGGTATGATTTTAACATAGTTGACAATATTCTCGAAGCATGTGGCTTTAAATATTATGCAGAATTCATAAAAAGGGCCCCGGTTTTCAGAAAAATAAAGTGAAAAAAGGGGATTGAATTTTTGTTCTGAATTTAGTACAATAAATTACAGTTGATAAATCTTAAACAATGATAAGATTTGTCAAGAAAAATGTAACTGTTATATACAGTAATACAATTTATCTTTAGGAGGACTAAATCATGGCAGTAAAAGTAGCAATCAATGGATTTGGACGTATTGGACGTCTTGCATTCAGACAGATGTTTGGAGCAGAGGGATTTGAGATCGTAGCAATCAACGACCTTACATCTCCTAAGATGCTGGCTCACTTATTAAAATATGATTCAACACAGGGAAAATATGAATTAGCTGATAAAGTATCTGCTGGAGAAGACTCCATCACAGTAGACGGAAAAGAAATCAAAATCTACGCTAAAGCTAATGCAGCTGAACTTCCATGGGGAGAAATCGGAGTAGATGTAGTTCTTGAATGTACAGGATTCTACACATCTAAAGCAAAAGCTCAGGCACATATCGATGCAGGTGCTAAACACGTTATCATTTCTGCACCAGCAGGAAATGACCTTCCTACAATCGTTTACAATGTAAACCATACACAGCTTACAAAAGATGACGCAATCATTTCTGCAGCTTCTTGTACAACAAACTGTCTTGCACCAATGGCTAAGGCTCTTAATGATCTTGCACCGATCAAATCTGGTATCATGTGCACAATCCATGCTTACACAGGTGATCAGATGACTCTTGACGGACCACAGAGAAAAGGTGATCTGAGAAGATCTCGTGCAGCAGCAGTTAACATCGTTCCTAACAGCACAGGAGCAGCTAAAGCAATCGGACTTGTTATTCCGGAACTTAACGGAAAACTTATCGGATCTGCACAGCGTGTACCAACCCCTACAGGATCTACAACAATCCTTACAGCTGTAGTTGAAGGAAACGTAACAGTTGAACAGATTAACGCAGCTATGAAAGCAGCTTCTAACGAATCATTTGGATACAACGAAGATCAGATCGTTTCTAGCGATATCGTAGGAATGAGATTTGGTTCTCTCTTCGATTCTACTCAGACAATGGTACTTCCGCTTGACAACGGAACAACAGAAGTACAGGTTGTTTCTTGGTATGACAATGAAAACTCTTACACAAGCCAGATGGTAAGAACAATCAAACACTTCGGAACATTACTTTAATCCGTAACGTTTGTTTGGACAGGCTGAATTGATTCTTACTGGAATATTCCAGAGTTAGACTCAAGCAAGGGTCCGGTCTACATGGACCGGGCTCTTTTATTTAACAGGAAATTCTGATGGAGCTTCCTGCTAAATAAAAGGCACTATGTGCCCAAGATGTGTATTCGTGTGAAAACGCAGATTGTCGCAAGCAACTGCGCTCAGCACATCCCATTTAAACGAAATGTAAACAGGAGGCAGGATTATGCTTAACAAAAAATCTGTAGATGATATCAATGTAAAAGGGAAAAAAGTCCTTGTAAGATGCGATTTTAACGTACCGCTGATCGATGGAAAGATCACAGACGAGAACCGTCTTGTTGCAGCACTTCCTACAATCAAGAAACTGATCGCTGACGGAGGAAAAGTAATCCTCTGCTCACATCTTGGTAAACCGAAGGGAGAACCGAAACCGGAGCTTTCTCTTGCACCGGTTGCAGTAAGACTTTCAGAACTTCTCGGACAGGAAGTAAAATTCGCAGCAGATCCTGAAGTAGTAGGACCAAATGCAAAAGCAGCAGTTGAAGCTATGAAAGATGGAGAGGTAATCCTTCTTGAAAATACACGTTACAGAGCAGAAGAAACAAAGAACGGAGATGAATTCTCTAAGGAACTCGCTTCTCTTTGTGATGTATTCGTAAACGATGCATTCGGAACAGCTCATCGTGCACACTGCTCTAACGTTGGTGTTACCAAATATGTTGATACAGCAGTTGTAGGATATCTTATGCAGAAAGAAATCGATTTCCTTGGAAATGCAGTAAACAATCCGGAAAGACCGTTCGTTGCAATCCTTGGTGGAGCTAAAGTTTCAAGCAAGATTTCTGTAATCGAAAACCTGATCGATAAAGTAGACACTCTGATCATTGGTGGAGGTATGTCTTATACATTCAGCAAAGCACAGGGCGGAACCGTTGGAAAATCTCTTCTTGAAGAAGATTACTGTGAATATGCACTGAACATGATTCAGAAAGCTAAAGACAAAGGCGTAAAACTCCTTCTTCCGGTAGACAACGTAATTGCAGATGATTTTTCAAATGATGCAAATATCAAAGTTGTTAAAGCTGGCGAAATTCCGGAAGGATGGGAAGGACTTGACATCGGACCAGAGACAATCAAGATCTATGCTGACGCTGTAAAAGATGCAAAGACAGTTGTATGGAACGGACCTATGGGTGCATTCGAGATGCCGAACTTTGCAAAAGGAACAGAAGAAGTCGCAAAAGCACTTGCTGAGACAGATGCAGTAACAATCATCGGTGGTGGTGATTCGGCAGCAGCAGTTAACCAGCTCGGATACGGCGACAAGATGACTCACATCTCTACAGGTGGCGGAGCTTCCCTTGAATTCCTTGAAGGTAAGGAACTGCCAGGTGTAGCAGCTGCTAACGATAAATAAGCAGCGTCTGTAATTAAGATAAAATAAGGGAGATTATTGCAATGGCAAGAAAGAAAATTATTGCAGGTAACTGGAAAATGAATATGACACCTTCAGAGGCAGTAGAGCTTGTGAATACACTCAAATCTCTGGTTGTGACAGAAGAGGCTGACGTGGTATTCTGCGTACCGGCAATCGATATCATTCCGGTTGTAGAAGCTGCAAAAGGAAGCAACATCCAGGTTGGAGCAGAGAATATGTACTTTGAAGAAAAAGGTGCATACACAGGAGAAATCTCTCCGAACATGCTTACAGATGCTGGTGTTAAATATGTTGTTCTCGGACACTCTGAAAGAAGAGAATACTTCGCAGAGACAAACGAGACTGTGAATAAAAAGATGCTGAAAGCATTTGAACACGGACTTACACCGATCATGTGCTGTGGAGAAACTCTTGAACAGCGTGAACAGGGTGTGACAATGGACTTCATCCGTCAGCAGGTTAAAGTTGGATTCCAGAATGTAACAGCAGATCAGGCTAAGACAGCAGTTATCGCTTATGAGCCAATCTGGGCAATCGGAACCGGTAAGACAGCTACAACAGAGCAGGCTCAGGAGGTTTGCAAAGCTATCCGTGAATGTATCGCTGAAGTTTATGATGAAGCTACAGCAGAAGCAATCCGTATTCAGTACGGCGGATCTGTAAATGCAGCTACAGCACCGGAATTATTCGCTCAGCCGGATATCGATGGTGGACTTGTAGGTGGTGCTTCTTTAAAACCGGATTTTGGTAAGATTGTAAACTGGAAATAGTTTTATCATATTTGTAAAAAATTAACAAAAATATCTTTCGAATTCACACACTTAAGGCTATTTGATTAGTTATTATTACTAATTGAATAGCCTTTTATCATGTTATATAATGTTTGTAGTATCACTAAAGAAGTATCACGTTAGTATCACTTTCAAAGGAGAGAATGTAATATGAGAAAAAACGGCGATGGCAGTATAAGACAGTTGTCAAACGGTAAATGGGAATGCATTATCCAAAGTAAATACACTAATCCAGATTCAAACTCACTTAGTCCTAAAAGAATTAAACGTACTGGCAATACAGAATTAGAAGCAAAGAAAAAAGCAAAACAAGCATTGTTAGCATGGGAAAAAGAATTCGAAAAAACTAGAGAAAATAATAAAATAGATAACAAAAGAACTTTTGGAAGTTATATGAATGAATTTATAGATACCAAAGTGAAGGATGAAGTAAAAGGATCTACTTATATGTCTTACACTTATACAATGGAATCTTGTTTTCATAAATATAAAATTAGCAAACTGCAATTAAAAAATTTAAACATCGTTGAATTTGAAGTATATTACAATACTTTAATTCACGACAAAAGCTACAAAACTGCAAAAGTTCCAATTCAATTATGCAGAAGATGCTGTGAATGGCTAATTGGAAAATCTTTATTGATTGAAAATTATGCAAATATTGCTAAACCAAAAAAAGATATAATTGATGAATTTAATAGAGAAAAACAACGAGAAAGAAAATCGAGAAAAAAAGTTTTTACAAACGAAGATATTCAAAAATTTTACTATGCTTATAAAAATAATATGTCTGAATACGCACCAGTAATAATTTTAATTTTAGAGACTATGATGAGAGGGCAAGAGGTATTGGCACTGACTATGGATGATATAGATTTAGAAAAAAATATAATTACAATTCGAAGTGCAGTAAGCCAAAGATTTGAAAATAATGAAAACAAACATAAAGTAGAACCATATATTAAAGTTCCCAAAACTGATAAAGCACGTGTTGTTTATATGTCACCGTTGGCAAAAGAAGCGGTAGAATACATCATTGAACAAACAAAAAACAAATGCAAATATAATCCAAATAATTTTTTATTTCCATCTTATAACCGTCATGGAAAGGCAAGGTCCATGGATAGTTTTGGATTACAATTTAAAGATTTATGTGATAAACTTGGAATTGATCGCGATGTACATGTTGCAAAATCAAATGGGCAAAAAGTTGGTTTATCAGTACATGCGTTAAGACATACTGCAATTACAATAGCAAATACCGCTCAAAATGCGAATGTTATTAACACAGCATTAATGGCTGGACATACAGCAATAAGAACTGAAAATATTTATACACATCAAACTTTGGATAGTATGAAATCAATTCAAAAACCAAGTGAGGTTGTGTTAAAGTTAGACGAAAATAATAATGATGATGAAAGTAGTATGCAAAATTTAGAATTACTTTTAAAAGAAAAAGGTATTGATCCTAATGATTTAATCGAACTAATAAACAAAAAATCTAATTAAAAATCGTAAAAAAATGGGACACCGAATTTAATCGATGTCCCATAAATTATTTATTTTTTACTTCCAAATAAATTTTTAATAAGATCAAAACCATTTGTAATTACTTTAAGAATAGCTTGTAAAAGTGTTACAATACTATCTAATTTTCCAGAAACATTATCTGATTTATTATCTTTATCCTCAGAAATATCCACACCTCCAGGAAGAACAATAATATCTTCATCATCTTTTATTTCTTCATTTTTATCAAATTTGTCTAATTCATATTTTTCAATAATTCCACAAATTTTATCTACATAACCGCTGTCTGTAGCATAACCACCGTCTTTAATAATTTGAATAGCAGTTTTATAATTTGTTTCACCTTTAAGACCTTTATACCTTAATTCACTTCCTTTTTTCGCTCCACATAAATAATCACTATGGTCTTTAATCGAAGCGTCAACAGTAGAATACATTCTGAAATCAGATTTAACAGAAGTTACAACTCCGTTATATTCTTCATCTGAATATTTAGAATATATTTTTCCATCCCATTCTGAAGACCATGTATTCCCAGATAAACTTGACTTCATTCCGAACAGATTATTTGCTTTAAGAGATAATTCTGACTGCCCCCATTCAGATTCGAGAATAGATTGTGCAATGGTCACAGATGCTAAAACACCTGTCTTTTTCATGTCTTCTTTTGCGCGCGGTCCGATATATTCAAGGAATTGTTCATTCGTAAATCCTTTTAATGGGCTAATATCATTATACTTTGGAGTATCAGGTTTTGTATCTTCTTTAGGTTTTTCAACCGGAGTAGAAGGTGTAACTGGAGTATTAGATGAAGTAGATTTACTTGTATAAACAGTTTTCCCGTTTGAATCAAATACACTATAACCAGGATTCTGATTGCAAACTTTCTTTGCGTTATCTAAAGAAGCAAATGCCCCTTTTTGTGATTTCACGTCTGACCATGTAAGACGCACCCTGTAAAGACTTGAAGCGGTTGTAGAAGATGATGGTGAATTTGAATATACCATTTTTCCATTCCAATCATAAACATTATAACCAGAAGGACAACTTTTTTTAGCATTATCCAAAGACGCATATGCGCCGACCTGAGATTTTGCATCAGACCAAGATTTCCGAATTCTATAAAGATTTGAAGTTGATGGCTTTGAAGCTGTTCCAGAATTAGAAGATGACGAAGTGGAAATGGATTTATTCAAAATTCCTTCAGCAATTGCTTTTGCACATTTTTCTGCATTCCATGCATTTTTATCTGTCATATTGTCTACGAAACAACATTCAACAAGAAGTGCTAAAGCGTTTGAATTACGAAGAACATATAATTCAGGTTCGTATTTTGTACCACGATTTCTAATTCCAAGAGCGGAAGAAATATTCGCACAAATACGATCAGAAACTACTTTTGTTCGAGAATCATAATTCCAAACTTCACATCCTGTTCCACCACCTGCATTAAGGTGGATTGATATATCAAGATCAACATTATGTGCATTGCATTTCTGAACAATTGCCGCCAAATTTCCATTTACTGTTGTACCATAATCATCAGTACAATCATAAACAGTATGCCCAGCCGATCTAAGATATTGAATTACTTTATTTTTTACGATACGGTCTTCATTGACTTCATCTAGGTATTTTGCAGCCCCACGACAAGAAAGAGAATGACCGCCATGAACATTATAAGTAGCCATAGAGATGCCTCCTTTAAAACAAAAAAATAAGAACCTCTTGCGAGATTCTTTGAGATTAAATAGGAAATAAGTTTTGAATTTTAAGATTTATTTTTTTTATAAGAGAATAAGATTTTAGAGTTTGATACGATAAATAATAATTTAATTTCTATCGTAGAACGTGGAACCAAAAATAACTACAATTACACAAAATATTCCAACGGCGACATGGTTATGTGGATTAAATATACTTGGAATACCAATCTTGCAACCAGTTGGTATAACTGGTATTTTGCTTCTAGTGTTGCGGTTGGTTTTCCAGTAGCATTCAAGGAAGCTCCTTTAATTATAGTATCTCCGGCAAAGACTAACGAACTGTATGGTCTTGGAGTTACCGAAGTGACTACAACCGGGTACAAGCTTACAGCATACAGTTCAAAGCAAGGAATGTGTTATGTACAAGCTGATATGCTTATAATCGGAAAATGGAAATAATTCTAATATGTTCCGATTGCAATATAGTCCATATAAAAAGCTTTATTTGTATATGCTGCAAAATATCCTAATCGAAGTTGGGAGATTCCATTCAAGGTTGTGGTTTTTCCAAGAATCATAACCCAATCGTCACTATTTTGAGTTATTGTACAACCTCTTAAAATTTTAAACGGTTTTGGAAATGTTGATTGTTCTATTTTGGTACTTACACCCGTATACCCAGTGCCATTTTTTTGTAATGAGGCATATACGTGAATTGTTCCGGCACATATTTGAATCCTATTTTTAGGAAATCGAATACAAATGCTTTTTGTGGATGGATCTACATAAGTTTCATATAAATTATTATTTATCGTATCAAGCTTATAAAAATCTTACAAAAATAATAAATATTGACAAAACAGAACATATGTTCTAATATCATATAAAACATATGTTCGATTTAGAAGGAGGAAAATAAAATGAATAAACTAATTGATATTATTTTAATTACAATGAAACCTCATTTGAATTCTAATCAATTATCCATTCTTCAAGTGACATTAAATAGAGAGTTGTCACAGTATGACTTAAAAGAAAAATATACAACAGATCTAGTTGTCGTAGAAGACCAATGGAAAGTTGATTTGAGAGACTTTCTTTTAGAAAAACAAATAGAAGGAAAGTCTATAAAAACTTTAAAACAATATAAAGGACATTTATTCAAGTTATTTTCCTCTTTAAATAAAAATATTGAATTTATATCTCATAAAGATATTTGTGACTATTTGAATAATTATAAAATGACTCATAACATTTCAAATAGATCATTGGAGAATAAGAGATTAGTATTCTCTAGTTTCTTTAATTGGGCATATAACCACAAAAGAACTTCGGATAATCCCATTCTCGAAGGTACAAAAATAAAATACAATTACACAATCAAAAAACCATTTACAGATGAAGAAATGGAACAATTATCATGTAATTGTACAAATGAAAGAGATGTTGCCCTTATTGAATTTCTATACTCGTCATGTGTTCGTGTAAGTGAGTTGATTGGACTCAATCGAAATAACATTAAACTTACAGAAAAAGAACTTATTGTATACGGAAAGGGCGGTAAAGAACGTATAACATATATAAATTCTCGTACATATTTTCATTTGCAAAAATATTTAAATTCCAGAACAGATAACAATGAAGCATTATTCGTATCAAACAAAAAACCGAATAACAGATTGACCGTTGCTGGAATAGAAGCAATTGTAAAACGTATTGGCAAACGTGCTGGCATTCCAAAAGTTCATCCTCATCGTTTTAGACGAACAGGTGCTACCAATGCGCTTAATAGAGGTATGCCTGTAGAAGAAGTATCCGCATTTCTTGGGCATAAAAATATATCAACAACACAATTATATTGTACTGTCTTACAGGATAATATCAAAATGTCTCATAACAAATATCTTAGTGCATAATATAAAAATCTGACTAAATCCAAAACAACACAATAGAATAAATTGCAATTTTAGAGAGACAATATATACAATAAAGTCTCTCTAAAATTGTATATAATTACGAAAAATTCTAATGCTATGAAATAAGAATGTCAGAAAAATAATAATTTAAAAAACATGCTTTCTGTAAAGCTGGTAACGGTAAAGAGCAATATAAACGTTGGCGCAGGAAAGGATTTCAATTATTCTTTAAAATCGCCTACAGTAAATGGCTACACACCTATTGGAGTAATCGGATATGACCTAGTTGGAGATTGGGATGCATGGGTAAATATCGTGTCCTGTTATTATAACAGTAGTAATGATTTGTTTCTCATAAAAGGACACAATTTCGGAACGGGAACATGTAGTGCGTTAGCGAATGTATTTGTTCTGTACAAAAAGAATTGATCTATTGACAAATATAACACATGTTTATATAGAAAATATCTCCCACTGCGGTTCTTTGAAAACGCACATAAAGATTCAAATCACCGTTCTTATTTATTTCAGCAAAACAAGAAGCATATGTACCATCTTGTGAAAAACTAGAGCTGTAAGCATTATATGAGTATGAGGAATGTAATTTAGGAAATCCTGTGCCAATTTGCAAAGAAGAATATGCGTTAATTGCTTTATTGATTTTAATTACGCCATTGATAAATGCTATATGTCCAATTTTAAAACATTGAATTCTTGAGTATTGCGTTGATGTATTTATATTTGATGAATTTAATGCAAAAGAACATTTCGTAACAGTTAAATTATTATATATTCATAATAAGTAATAATTTAATGAGTATAAAGCAACAAGCAATTACGTTCGATACATCTAATGTTGATGCGAATAATTCTTATATTAATTGTTATAGAATTGGTAATATTGTGTTTGTAGAGGGACATGTGAAGACTAAAAAAAGTATATCTGCATACACTGGATTAGGTATTGCAAAAAAATTTTCCGTCCCCAAAATCAACTAAAAGTGTTGTTTATTTTCAACCGTGTTCTACAGATGGTATATATGCTTCAATTATGCCATGAATCGGGCAAGATGAATGGTTATCTTTTAATGCACGAAATACCACAATAACAGCAAATATAATATCATATATAAATTTTTGTTATATTTGTAAATAGTTAAGAAAGTGGAATAAAAATACATCTAGTACCCCAACCACTCCAGTTTCCACCATTTTTGTATGATGTGATATGAATTCTATCACCCTTGGAACATTTTCCGGAAAAAATGGATGTCAGTGTGTAGTAATTCCCGTTTTTCCCAATTAAAACATCATTCAACTTGCAAGTGATTTCTTGCGCGTAAGTCCCACTATTCAAGTTCGAGTTTACTGCAACAACAAATGCATACGTAATGCCGGATTTTAAAAAATTGGTTGTGTCAAATGTAACACTTCCTGTTGACACTGAATCCATAAAAATTGCTTTTTTGTTTGTTAAATTATTATTTATCGTATCAAGCTTTGTTTGGACATTTGATCCGTCACTGGTAGAAACCAGAGACGCTAAAGTACGGGGCAGTAATTTTACATACCCCGTAGCTGTTTTGAGTGTTAAATATCCTTTTTTTACCGTATTGAGAATTGCCATATATTATTTCGCCCCCTTATCTACTTTGTAAGAAAATTCAATTGCTTTAACTGCTTCAATTGAATCACAAGCATAAATTGTTTCTTTGTACTCCTGCATCTGGTTCATGTACGGATATACAAAAGATTTAATGAGAAGAGTAAGCTTTAAGAAATCTTCTTCTGTAAAAGCAACACATTTTTCTTTTTTTGCATGCCACTCCAGTTTCTCTTCAATTCCTGCTTGCTTAGAAATCTGATACTGCATATAGTTCAAAGACATTTCGTTCTGATCATCTTCAGAGACACCATACTCTTTTCCATTAAAGCTTACAGTTGCTGTAGAAAGGAATTCTTTTAGCGCAGCTTTATTAAGTTCCTGCTTGTGGTCCTTCCATCCATCAAGGTCGAGAGATGCTTCATCAACAACACCAATCTGTTGTTTCACTTCATTCATTTGTTCTTCCATACTCGGTCTTTCGAGTATAGCAACGATAAATTCAACCTGTACGTCTTTTGTAACTGTTTTATATTCATCATCGTGGTGGACCGTCTGCGTTTCTTTAATGTCGTTTCCTTCTTCGTCCTGTCCAATTACAACCTCAATTTCTTCATCGTAAGCTTTTGAAATCAGTATTTCTTCGGATTGCTGAATTGTACCCTTTTCAACACGAACAACGGTACGTCTCATTCCACCAAGTTCTTTCATTTCTGTAACGACTTTCTGATCGTCTTTGTCTTCTTCGATTTCAATGGACTGCACAAGGACATCTCCAAAGAAATCTTTTACTGTATTAAAATCAGTATCAGTATTTAAAAATTTTACGACACATGCATTTGTTACATAGTAATCGTAAAATTTAATTTCTTTTCCATTATCAAGTTTTAAATATCTTGCCATATATAAAATCCTCCTAATTATTATTCTTCTGCAAACCAAAGATCTCCAACATTCTGATCACCATATGCTGGCTCTTCTTTTTGACATACAAAATTAACCGCACCGAGGTTAGCTCGTCCAGTTGAAGCAGAAGTAGCACCAGTACCACCCTTGCTTACAGCAAGAGTGCCAGAAATGTTACTAAGTGTGTATTCTTTTTGTGCCAATGTATTTCTATAATAGGGAACACCAGAAACGATAGGACATGGAGAATACTCCGATGTGTCTGTAACCGTAGATGTGGTTTTTACACCACCAAGAGTAGAAGATGATGCGGTTGGAAGAGAATAGTTGTTTGCGTTTGTTGCGATACCATTTAACTTTGTTACCATCGCAGCAGTCATAAGACCATGTGATGAAGTAGTAGCATCATTATGAGTATGCCAACTTGCAGATGCACCAACGTCACTTGCCGTCAAAGAAATATTTGCAGATAACGCTTTCCCATTGACAGTCCTTGAAGTAGGGACATAAGATGCAAATTTGTCGTTCAATACTTTACCTTGTGCCGCACTTAAGCTATCAGTAGTAGATGTGCTTGTTAAATTATCTTGAATGCCTCGCCATGAGTTGTTATCTTCCAATTCAATTGTGGCATTTCCAGACTGATTCATAGAAAACGTACCCTTACTTGTGCCAGCCTGTTTAATCGTAACAGTACCATTTCCAACTGTCGGGATTGTAGGTTTGTTTGAAAGATCATTGTAAGAACCACTTACTGCAACTGTAGAAAGTTTACCTTTGATATACTCGAACAACGCTTTTATCGGTCTACGATGATAAGTAGTATTTGTAGTCCCTCCACCAGAATACTGAGAAATATAATAATCATCATCGTTTGGTGTAGAAGTACCAATTGATAATTTATTGATCATCGTAGACAAATCATGTGTATGATTTGTGTTTGATTTTCCTGCTAAAGCAGAATTTATAACTTTGTTTTGCACTGGATTTGTAGAAGTAGAACTTAATGTAGAATCTACTGTTACTTTTGTAGCTCCAGATGCAATGCTATTTAATTTTGAACGGTCACTTGTTGTCATACCTTCATAAAGAGGTAGATCTGACCATTTCGATTTACCGTCTCCAATTCTATATTTGCCGGTTCCTTCAATTAATCCTTTTTCTCCTTTTAAAAGGATTGGATTATTTTTTGACCAGTTACTTTCTGTATCAATTTTTTGTTTTATTCTGACATCAATAGTATTATCTGCCATTTTTCGCCTCCCTTATTTAGAAAAAGGAGACTGAATAAAACAGTCTCCATAAATATATTAAGAGTATTTTTATACGGAGCTTCCTCCGTCCAGAACTAATGTATTTGAACCCTGAGAAAATACGTCCGTAGATACGTTACAAGCTACTGGAACCCCATTTGCAAAATAGACGGGATGTGTAGTAGAACCTGCATTTGTACCCAATTTGCTTGCTGTAGTAGCAGAAGTTGCTGAACCCGCGCTTGTTGCATATTTTACAGATTTTGCAGCATCTGCCGTATTATCTACATTTTCAAGACCTACTTCGGCTTTAGTGTAGGTTGGTTTTGACTTTGCTTTTGCCCAAGCAGGAACGTCTGATGCTGGCAAAGTAGTAGGATAAGCTGGAAGTGTTACTGTAGTACCAGACTTATATTCTTTCGTACCAATTTTAACAGACTGAACCGCAGTATCTGCTTTTGACCCTTGTGCTGATGTAGCATAATTTTTTGCCAATCCATCTGCATATGTTTTAGCCGTTTTTACAGCATCGGCTTCAGACTGATCTGCATATGCTTTTGTTGCATAATTTGTAAGATCAACAGCGGAATCACCAATCTTTTCAAACTTTTTTGTGTTTCCACTTACAACAAGCATGTATTCATCATAACCGTTGCTATCACTCTGTCCAAGAGCACCAGAAGCTTTCGGAACCATGTAAATCGTATGCTCATCAGCCTCGCTCACAGACGGAAGAGCAGAAACAATTGACCTCTTGAGATGGTCTGCTTTTGCAATGCCTGCCGTAATCTTAGAATCTGTTTCCGCTTTAGTATAAGCATCTGTAATTCCATATCCGCTAATTGTACTTGGATTTGTTCCAGCCGTAACATGACCATTCGCATCTACTGTAACAGATTTATATGTACCTGCCTTTACACCGGACGTTGGGTGTGTATAAGTAGGTATAGTAATATTTACGGCTTTATTACTTGGAGTAAGAGCAGCCCCATTTACCTTTACTGTCTCAATTACGTTTGCCTGTGCATTGCTTGGAGCATGAGCAGACTGTGAATGAGTATAAGCTTTATCATAATTTGCTTTTAATTCTGTTGTAAAAGATGCAGTGATGGCATCAAGAATCGCTTTGTTGCTATGTGTATGAGAAGCAGCCTTAACTGCTGCGTTGATTGCGTTTGTTATTTCTGTTGGAGTGTTTGTAATATATGGAAGATTTGCATATTTATCTGTACCGTTACCAACCTTTACTTTTGGTTCTCCGCTTTCCGGAAATTCAATAGCATACTCACCTTTCAGAAGAACTTTTTCAGATGTTCCCCAATTAGCAGTAGTATCATTACAAACAACTAATCTTGTATTTAATGTATTATTTGCCATTTTGCCCTCCGATCAAATGAGGACTCTATATGTTAGAGTCCCCACAATTTATTAAGTTTATTTCTTCATAATTACTTCCAATACAATAATACTTTGTATTGTCATCATCCCAACGATATATTTTGTTGCCGTTCATATCAATGTAAATAGTATTTATTTTTCCTACCGTTGGAAATTGAAGAGAAGATGTATATTCCAATACCGCATCATTGGATTCACCAATCAGGTCCTTGATATGTTTTAGCAGTTCGGAATTATATATCTCAAGACCTGTTTTGGTCAAAATCGACTCGTTAATCATATCCGACCCTTTCTTTGACAATACGTGACAGGTATTTTGCACCTGTCACATGTTAAAAATGTCTTATTTTGCATCAGATGCTGTGAACATATTTTTGATTTCTTCTACTGTAATCGCAGTGAAAGCAGCAATGTCTTCAGCATTCTTAGTTGCCTTTGCTTCAACAGCATCAAGTCTAGTTCTGTCCTTTGCAACCTCTGCATTTGTGTATGTTTTTGCATCATCCAGTGCCTTGTTTGATTTTGTTGTTGCATCCGTAGCTGCTGCATCAATAGCTTCCTGTTTTGCCTTTGCAATTTTATCTGCTACAGAACCATCCCCACTTCCAAGCTGAGTTTCTACAGCCTGTAATCTTGTATTAAGACCATTTTCAACACCTTTTGCTCTTGTTTCTTCGGCACTAACGAGCTTCTGAATGTAAGCAACAATTGTCTTAGCATCCTTTACTTCTGCTGGAATAGTACCGACAAGTGTCTTAAGATTCTGAATTGCTGTATTCATTGCAGATGCATCATCTGGATGACTCTGAATCCATGCGGCAATTTCCTGAAGAGTGTTAAGGGAATCTTTTGCATCTTCTGGAATTAACTGCTTTGTTAATTCTTCATTTGCAATTGTTCTAACAGATTTGCTTGCATCATCTCCAATAAGAGTTGTTACCTTATCAGATACTGCATTAACTTTACCATCTACTGTTTCAATTTTTCCTTTAAGTTCAGTCTTGTCAGATGCTTTCAGATAATCTGCTTCAATCGCATCAATATCTTTCTCAGCCTGTGTTACACGTCCAGCAAGAGCAGAAGCATCAGTATTTGCTTTTGCAACTTTTTCATCAACGTATTCAATAACAGTTTTAGCCTTAATATCAACGCCTGTTGGAAGTACACCAACTTTCTTATCAATAGCTGTCACCTTGGCATCTACAGCGTCAGCTTTTTCTTTCGCATCAGCTTTAGCCTTTGCAAGAATACCTGTAGTATCATCATTAATTGCAGTGATTGCATCTGTGTTTGTCTTAACAGTCGTTTTTACTTTTCCGATTTCTGTGTCGGTATAAGCCTTTGCATTCTGTTCAGCAGTAGCGGCTGCCCCAGCCTGGTCATAATTGTCTGCTAAATTATCGCTATAAGCTTTTGCAGCTTCAAGAGTTTTTGTGTCCTCGGCTTTAATCTGTTTTACAAGTTCTTTTGCGGCTAATTCGTCTACATATTTTTTGATTTCTGACATATAAGTGTCCTCCTTAAAATATAATCTATATATTTGAGTACAATTACTCAAATATTAACTAAGTGAATAAATTCAGAACATCATCCGCACTCATCGAATATGTTCTGTCTGCAACAGTAATATATTTACTTGCATTCTGATTCCAAATAGATATTCCTTCCGAACCAGAAGTTTTATCTACATATAAAACATTTTCTTTCCCCATCTCTGGCAATTGCGTCCCAAAGAAAACTACTTCATTTGGTGAAGCAGTAATTTGAACCCATTTGTCTTGATAGAACCAGAGAATAGCAGTTTTAATTACAAAATAAAAACACCCATTGATAGGTGCTAATAAATCCAAACGTTCCTGATCATCGTTAAACGTAACAATTTCATTATAAAATGTTCGTTTCCCATTAAGATCAAGTGCAACTTTCTTTTTATCTTTAACAAAAATAATCTGACCATCACGAATTGGTAAGTTTTGAAGTTTGTTCGCAACAGTACCGATTACTGAGACTTTATTATCTGCCATTTTTACACCTCGTCTAATTTAGAATTCAATTAAAGTGAGAGAGGAGTCTACATAATTTTTAGATTCTGTAATTGCTTCTTTTTTAGCAGTTTTTACATCTTCATGCTCAACAAAGCTTGCTAAAACCAAACCCAATGACTTTGCTTCATCTGAATTCACAACAGATTCTTTATAATCACCAGAAATATAATCACTAGCTGCGTAGTCGGAAGAGTTATTATTTAAACCTTTAGCCAATTTCTGAATCGTTCCACCGAGTAAATGGAATTCTGTATGTCCAAAAGATCCAGTCGCTTCTCCGCCAGGTTCAACACCAGCATATATGGCAGCAACAGTACCATTATTTACTGTAATTTCTGCTTGTCCAATTGACCCACGGTTAACACCCTGAATACATTGAGCAGTTCCACCATTCATTACAATTGACCCATTTACTGTATATCCATTTGAACCACCTGCTGTAATATATGAAAAGTCACCATTATTTACAATGATTTCAGCATATCCTGTTGTAGCATAAGAATAACCGCCACCAAAAATTTGTGATGTTCCAGAAATATTATTTACAATAATTCTTACACGTCCTGTGTGATTGGCATAATTAGCAGCCTTAATCTCTGGATGACCACCACCATAAATCGTTTCTATAGTTCCACCATTCACAATAATATTTGCTTCCGCGACATCTCCGTTACCGTAAGAACCACCGTGGATGATTCCAATATTTCCGCTGTTTACTACTATAGAAGATGAATGACAATTATCATCTTTTGCACCACCAATAATAACTCCACCTGTTTTAAAGGTAAGTTCTTTCTTCTGACCGCTTAGATAGTAAGTCGCCTTGTTTGTTGAATCATTTACCGATTCAATCAATAACCCATGTCCATTTGCGTAAAGGTAATTCCCCTCTATGTATGGTTCTGTATGGGTAAGTCTATTTCGAATATCTTCGTAAACCGCCTGGACAGTATCTTCGGCTGTCTGTAAAAGTTCCTCTTCGGTCATTGTATAACTGTCAAGAATATCTTTATTTTCATGCTCATGGGACTTCTTAATAACATCTTCTAAAGTCTGAATATCAATTCCGGAATTTTTGATTGCTTTCCCAGACACTCCAGAAAAGATAACAATTTCTCCATCTATAGAAGAATCCGTACCTGTGACTGCGCCATTAATATTAGCCTGTACAACAATAAAATCATCATCAGAATAAGATTCACCACAATCATTTACACAAATAATAAGATCCCCAACTTCACATTTCTGTCCAGCATAAGTACCCTCAAATACAACACGCCATGTCTGACCTGCTTTATATCCATTTATAGGGATTGGGTTATCCGCGTCCACAATTCCTGGAACAGCAGATGGAAGATTCGTAATCAACTGTTCTACGTAAGACTTAAGGGCAACTTCGTCATCATTTACAGAAATAATTCCTGTAAATTTCGGATTGTCAACAGGGGCTTTCTTTTCAAGCTCGTTTTTAATAGGAGAGATGTCTTCAAAAACAATTTTCCACTCAGATCCAGTCCAAATTTTTCCAGTTGAACCAGATATGTAAATAACCCCTTCTTCTTGTCCTGCTTCCGGAAATGAGTCTACCATCTGTACATACTGTTTAATTCCTGTTGTTAATGATTCTATGTCTTCAACTGAATAACCAGATTTTGATGCCTGTAATCTGAATGTTTTCTGTTTACCATTTACAAGTACGGAAATAAGTTCTCCTGCGTATGCTGCTTTGTCAGTAGATGCATAAGATTGTGCATCGTCTAAAGTATTAAAACAAAGTAATTTATTTTTTACAAAATGAATAACTTGATCTTTTGGATCAATAAAAGCCAATCTCTTTGTATCTTTTGTTACAACAAGATCTCCTCCATCCAAAAGACCACTTTGAATTGCAGATGAAATTTTACTTTCTTCTCCCCAACCAAGTCTATACTTTTTATTCGCCATTTTGCACCCCCTTATTAAAATTCAACCAATGTATATTCATCATCATCGGGTTCAGTGTTTTCGCTATTTCCAAATTCAACAATATCAAATTCTTTTTGTCCATCAAGCTTGTGCTTTGTTCCAATCTTCTTTCCATTTGCAAGAAGCTGAATCGTATTGTCTTCGTAAGAAATATCATCCGCTTTCCCGTCTAATGCTAATTCTTGGTTTTCAGAAAGTTGATTTGCAAGAGCATCCAATTTTAAGATCCTCTGGTCCATAGCAGAAAGTGCTGAATCAGGAATCATATCTGACCATGAAGCAGAAGGAAGAATTTTAATCACTGTAGGAGTTGTATGTCTTGTATATTGCTTTACTTGTTCACCTTCGTCCGTAACTTCTTTTTGCACTTTTGTAAAAGTAAGCTGAACACTAACATTGCCAGCTTCTTTTGTCAAATCCGTATCAAGTGGAAGTTTATATTCCAAATATTCTTTATACAGTTCGTCTGAAAGTGTAAGAATTTCCATATGATATTCTTGGCTTACTGGTAAAATATATTCCATCGTTACGGTAAATTCAGACATATCCATACCTTTATAAGTAGGCACTACAAGAAAGTGAAGAAAGTCCACATTTTTATTTCGTCTAACAATATTTTCAGAAATGGTTGTCTTTAATTCATTCGAACTATCTAATAGAATTGTATACAAGTAATCACCTTCCTTTCTTTTATGTAGTTATATACTGAAATTCCGCTTCGGAAATTTTCTTTTCTTTTTTTAATTTCTCGATCATATCAATTGAGATCTGCTTATTTTTGAATAATCTTTTTAAACTATCAACAAATGGTGTCATAATAAACCTCCTTCAAGAAGTGAGAGAGTGTATGCATCTATGATTTCTTCAGGGGTTTTCATATTTAATGTTTTTAACTGATCAAACTGATATTTATTAATTTGTTCCAAAGAAACAGTATCCACTTTTGCGTTCACAGATGGAAAAGTATCAACATGCCAGATTGTATTCCCGTCAGATGATATAACACCTTCGGCTTCTGCTAAAGGACATACTAAAAAAACATCATTTGTCTTTTGATATTTTACATAAAGAGGATCTTTTAAAAGGTCAATCAAATGATCATTTAACAATACCTTAAAATACATAATTGCCTCCAATTAAAATAGACAGGAAGAATAAATCCTCCTGCCTAAAACATTTTATATTGAGTACATAATTCTGACTCCATTTTGTGTATAAGCATAATAGTAACCAGAAAGTGTACCGTTCTCATCAACACGATAATAGTATCCAGCATAATTAACATTTGGAGAACGTGTCCAATAAGCGATTGCTTTGCCTTCTTCTGTTCTACAAATACGAGTATCATTTGTAGTCATATATGTAATTGGTGAACCTTCATAAACATATGGCTCTGAATTCATTGTTGAATCCAATTCATATACGGATGGAATATGAATATAGTTGTTACTTGATGATATTTCAGTTGAACGATCACCGATTGATGAATTGATTTTCGCCTTTTTAACCAGTTGTTTCCACTGAATATCTAATCCATTATAAACACGTTTATTTAAGTATGTTGGAAGAGTACATTGTGCATAACCGCCAGTATTACTTGATTGTGTACCAAGTGTTTTCTGCTGTGAAAGTAAATTCTTCGCTAAAAATGTCATAGAAGTTCTCTTTGATGCGTTATCTGCAAGATAATATCTCTTAAATCCACACATTTCAAATTCCATGCTTTCATGCGTCCAGCTTACAAGTTCTTTACAAGCGTTATCTCCAAGGTCCGTATACCAAAGTTTGCTCCAATATACAATACCAGATGCATAACTTTCATAAGCACCATCGTCAGCTTTGGAACATCCAAATACCAATGTAGCATTTGTGGATGTCGTTCTATTTTTCGTCAACTCTACATAAGTAGAAGCTGCTCCTGAAAGATTAGAATCGTAAACATGAATACCTGTTTCTCCTTTGATATGTCGGATTACACATATTTCCCTGCTTCCCATACTGCTAGTATTAGCAGAAGAAGTTCCCCAAGATATCTTTGCACCGCTGTTGTTCCATAATTTAAATCCATTTGCACCGTCATTCTGGTAGCACTGGAACATTACAGAAGACTGTGGGGATGCTGAGTCAAATTTATAATCAATAGCAAGTACAAAATCTCTATCTTCCTGGAAAAGAGGTACTTTTGTATCTAGGTAATTCTCACCATTAAATACAGTCTGCTCATTGACAAGAACTTTTTGAGTTACATCACTGTAGTCATAATCACTACCAAATTGCAATCTAACCGTGTCCTTTAGCGACACATATTGAGATTCTAAACCAAGCTGAATCATTGCGTAGATTTCTACGGGACGAAGATCGGATAATTTTTTATCTTTAAAATAGTCCAGAGAATATTCGCATGTATCATAAACAGCATTTATATCTTTATTTCCAGTAATAAGACCACTTTGATCCCAACCAGTAAATAAATAATATTTATATGCACTTTCTTCCGCTACATAAGTAGGAATTTCACCTGCGTATTCTACATAAGTTCCATACTCACCAATATATGACTTCAAAACATTACCACGAGATAAGTATCTCACCGTATACTTTCTTAAATTTTCTAAGTAAGTAGCAGTATATTTCTGGTTTGCAAACACTGCCGTAAAAGGAGTATCCCATCCTTTAAATGTAAAATCTGTACTGACTGTACTTTCTTTTGTAGGCGTAGCAATCGGATTATCTATTCTTGTTAATGGGTCTACAGGCTTTTCACCTTTGTCTACATACTGAACATCAAGAACATCTTCATTGTCATTTACAAATGTGACCGTATATTGGGCTACAAGTGTATTGTATGTAATTTCCAGGTCTGACCAAGCTTCTCTGTATTGAGCAAGAACCTTTTCTTTCATCACTGGTACATGAACTGTTCCAGTAACAACTGATTGGTCAGTATTGTAACCATTCTTGTCCAAGCCACCCATCTTATATAACCTATCGAGCAGAGTTGAATCTTCAAGATTCCAATCCACTCCAATAATACGAACACGATTTGTTTTAGGTGCTTTATTAAGAAAATCTATACAATCGATCGTATTACAATTCTCAATGATCATAGTTGTAATCTGATCATATCCGGCAATCTGAAGATTATTAAGATATTTCAGGTTGCGCATATTAATAGAAGTAAGTGTATTTGGAAGGAGTGCGGTCTGAATCTTACCACCGTTTGCAAACAGTACACCAGTAAGTCCTGACCCTGTTGCGTAGAGTTCTTGCAAGTTACCGCATTTAGATAAATCCAAGCTGTTTGTAAGATTTGGAGTATTACGAACGTCCAACTTTTCAAGAAGTTTGTTGTTGCCAATGACAAGATTTGTCAAGAATGTATTTGAGTACCCTGCTGTTGTATTCCCTATGATAAGCTCCTTGAGCTTTTCAGCCTTAGAGAAGTCGTTGTCGTGTATATAGCAAGTAGACACATCGCCAACAGACTGAATCCTCGACGCACCATAGATAAGCACTGCGGTATCGTCCATTGTATCATATGGGCATGTGATATCATACTGTTTGCCAGCTTTCGCCCTCACCTGAGTAGGAGAAGAATTACCGAACATGACAGATAGATACATATCAGCGAATGGCGTAAGATGAAGAGTATAGTTAGACGCAACAACGGCACCCTTTGGCGTGTTACATCTAAACATAATCTGGTCAGATGTAGCAGTATTGCCAATGAACTTAGTTGCCATGTACATCTCTTGGTCGCGCTCGAACTGTCTGCGCTGATACTTCTTCTTGCCATTCATCATCTGCTCAAGGAAGCGAGTATTGCCATCCTTATAAGGACGCTCGTATTTACGCACATAGTCAACACGCCAAAGCTCTTCGCACCATTCGTTCTGTTTCTCATCGAACTGATTGATAAGAGAAGAAGCACTCCAACAGTTTTTACTTTCGCGGCTTACATACATCTTCTGAAGCTCAGAACCCATTAGGTCACGAACACGACAGAAAAATACAGATTCAGCAGCATTGAAGATATACCCTGAAGATTTATCTCCTTCTGTACGGTAATCGGTATCTTCCTTGCCATAAGTCATGGTAAGCTCACCGCTGTTGTTGATACCCAAAGCTGAGTCGTTATCATAGTCCCAGAAGTCAAAACGATATCCGTTATTGATTCCAGCAGCATCATCATCAATAGTATAGTAAGCAGCCTTATCGCCAAGCGTTCCCGCTTCTGCCGTTGTGATATAATGCTTAGCCCAATGCCAGAAGGTATTCTTACTTCTGTTATCAATCATCGTATATCTAAGCGTGAACAGATAGAAGTACGTAGCAGAATCTACAATAAACCAATTCTTGAGATTATTTTTGAATTCCTCATCAGTAGATGTGATTACGAATTCATAGAAGTCTCGCCAAATCTGCTTATTCTGCGTTCTGATTTTAGCCTTTTGCTCATCACTTGAAACCGCTTCACCGTCTTTTGAGTCTCCGCAACAATCGTATCTAAACTCAAATGAACCATCCCAATTATTATATAAAGCATCATAAGCTTCATTACCAGCAACCCATTCTGCCTTTGTGATAGGATATTTCATAGAGCCATCAGATTTAGCAACACCAGTTTGGAAAATAGAGTTCAGTAATGTGTTATCGCTAATCTCAATAGCAAACTCCTTCATGTCATCTGGGTCATACGCCCTTGTAACATCAGTCTTCTTAGAGTCACCGATGTTGCCCAATGCGTAGAAATGCCATGACGTATCTTGGAATTCCCTGTGCGTAGTCAAATCAGCGTCAGACTCTTTAATGAATATAACGCAGTTGACAAACACCATATCGTTCTTAATCTTAGAGTCTCTACGAGTCGCAGGAGTAGAATATGGGATATAATCATTATATCTCTTCTGAAGGTATGCATTGTTTACCATCTCGGAGCTTGCTATATTGACTTTGACGTTGAACCAGTTATTAGGTACCGATGTTCTAGTAAGGGCAATCTTGCCAGAACCATCAGTAATTACACTGCCATCGCCAAGCGTAAGCTTTGTAATATAATTCGGGTCTAATTCAATCTTGCTAGTCACCTGATGCTTACCATCAAAACCAGCGATTAGGTCAATATTACGACCAGCGGCACCATACTCATTTGAAGTAGTGCCTTGCCCAGCATGGTAACAATTCTCAAACTTCCAATTGTCGAGAACGGCATCGCCATTCTTATAAATGCATTCGAAAGATGTATTGCCCACAAAATCCTTCTTGTTATTAGTAAAGTGTGGAGCTTCAATCTTAATAACACGCATATTCGGACAGGCATTGGCAACAGACTCAGGAGTTAGAAGTTTATTCTCATCATAAATCTGGTTGCGTTTATAACGAGCAATCATCTCAGTTGCAGTACGGGCATCTGCAATAAAATTAGACAAAATTGCCGAGCTTGTAAGACTCGTATTGTATGCCTTCATACGATAAATCAAAACATCGCAATCAGGAGAGCCGATAGTGATTGGAACTGGAGAATCTTGTGTGAATGAATAATCACTTGTATAGCTCATAGGACGGCAAGGAGTGCCATCTTCGTAAGACATAATAATAGGAATATCAGTATCCTTATTAATATTGAACTCCCACTCAATAATATCTTCCTCGCTATATGGAATATACAAAGACTTTGCACTTGATTTAATATATGCTTCGTGAACATTCATCTGAAGACCAATCTGTGTTACATCTCCAGATTGACATGTTAAGAATGTTGCATCTGCTCTTGCAACATTAGATGTTTTAAATACAAATTTAAATTCCTTACCATTACGTCTTGCATCATCTGCGAAAAGATTGTAAGAAATAGTAGCAGTAGTTCCGGCTTTGACTCCAAAATATTGATCTCCATTCTCGTCAATCTGGTATCCACCATTTTCCCAATCGAAATTATCCGAAACAGTCATTTTTATATCAGAATTATCTTTGTATGTCCATAATCTGTTCGTATCATTATTCGATTTTCCAACCGGATTAAAATCAAACTGAAGACCCGCTGTTACAGGTTCTACATCGATGTCAAGTTTCTCAACAGTAACATTAATCGTTTTTACCGTATTTCTACATGTGATTGTAAGAATATGAGAACCCACATCAGTTGGTTTGTATTGCCATGTCTGCGTATTAGAATCAAGTTGTAATGTAGATACCATCTTATTATCAATCGCAAGTGCTACGGTAGGAGTTTCTGTCTTTGGATCGTATACTGTATATACAATATTTTCTGTATCATACTGTTGAACAGTAATATCACGAGATACACATCCGATTACTGGAACATCAGAAGCTGAATCATACCAGATTACATCTTTATAAATATGATTAGATTCAACAGTACTTCCATTAACTTCCGCTGTAATATATATCTCGACAAGATGTGCTCCGTGAGATTGTGGCTGGATATTATAAGCCATTGGAATACCAGAAGAACTGGTTGTTACTTTGAAGATTTCTGTTCCGTCAATCTTAAAATGAATATCTTTGGAAATTGCACCGTAAGGCGTATAATCAAAAGACACTTCACCAAGCGGGTATGTAAGTTTATCATTGAAAGATGAATCAAGATGAATATCTACCTTTTGTACAGTCCATGATTTTGTAACCAGACTTCCTGCATCATCAACGATAGATAATGTAAGTTTCTGGGAACCGAGTGAAATAAAATCAGTACAATCAAAAGAATTTTCTCCGCTGATAGCAATACCAGTTGCAACAATCTGTTTCCCGATTTTCCATGTATAAGTACCTTCGGTGATCTCATCTCCTGAAGAATCTTGTCCAGAAAATCTGTATTTGATAATTGCTTTATCATTTGGCGTTACAATAATAGGAGATTTTGTTACATATTCAATTTTTAGTGTACTTGTGGTAGTTCCACCACCGCCTCCACCTGCTGTAAATCGACTCTTTTCTGTGCGTTCTTCGTTTTCTTCCCCTTCATTTGTGATTTCCCAAAGTATATAGATATTTTCATCTGTTTCACTTTTGGTAATCTCATATGTTTTTCCAGGGTCTGTTTCGATTCTAGATAATGCGTCTTCAAGGCTTGCTACTTTTGTACCAATAGAAGAAATACTTGTTTTATTCGTATTTACAAGTTGCTCTACAGCGGAAACTCTACTTGTAATATTTGTTAAATCCGAAGAGTTTACTTTATCTTTTAAAAGTGTATCAGTTGCTTCTTTATTATAATAATCAGATTTTAATGTCTCTGGAAGATTGTCAATATTATTATGTATTGACTGAAGATCTGCATTTACAGTTTCTTTATACTCATTAAGTGCTGTTCGAATTGGAGTAGTAGCATCTACAATTTTCTGTTCAATAATTTTATTGTATGAAGCAACCCATGTAGCTGTTGGATCGGTATTCAACGTGATAGACTTAATTGCAGTGCTTCCATTGTAAAAAGTAATTGTGTTTGAATCTGAACTATACTCAACATTGAATTTCGCAAGACCATCAATGTTATTGATTTTATTGTAAACATCTGTAAGGTCTACATTTTTAAGTAGTTTATCAACTTCTTCTTTTGTGTAATAGGATAGAAGATAAGTCGCAATCTTATCATCTAATGAACTAGATAATTCTGTTTTTGCTGTATCAACACTATTTTGTGCATTTACTGCCGCTGTCTGAGCATCTTGCGCAGCAGATTTAGCTTCATTTGCTGCTGTCTGTGCTTCCCCAACCTTTTCTGTTACTTGTTTTAGAAAAGTTGTCATCCATCCTGTATCGGGAGTAGGCTCTATTGTGCCGTTTCCAGACAATGATTTTTCTATATTGAAAGAAGATGCCTTTGTAATAAGTTTATAATTTTCACCTTTTTCATTTGTTCCAAGTGCCTGAATTTCAAATTGAACAATTCCAGCTTCAGCGCAAATTGTACCAGGTATGATAATCCCAAAATATAAGTAATCATCATCATACTGCATATTTACTGGTGTCGCATATGCATCTGACCCGCTAGGAGTTACTGCATGCATAAGTAATGTCATATTTAACTGGTCAATTCCATCGTATCTACGGAACATTTTAAATGGAACATATTGCGAATTATCTTCCTGTGTTAAATTTATCTGTGAAGGGTCCATTGTAATATTCTTATTCTCGTCTATTATACTGAATTTCGAATCAGCATATTCAGTATACTGTACATATTTTGAACTGTACGGAAGAGAATCATTATCAGCATATACAGCTTTACTTTCGTCTAAATCTAAACTTACAATTGCAATATTTTTTTCTTCATTTTTTTTCATTGAATCTTTAAAAGAGATTGCCAAATATAATCACCTCCTATTCACCATCCGATGATGTTGTTGTTTCTTCATCAACTACAAACCATAATGCACCGACATGTTGATTTTCCGGTTCGGAAACAGCAGCAATTGTCTGATTTTCAAAAAGATTCATTATTTTTGTACTACTATAAGTGCCAAGATCACTAACAACATTGTCATTAATTGCATTATCTTTCCATTCATTCATTTGTTGTATTTCTTGGTTTACTCTTGATGCGGCATCATCGCATTTTTTTATCACTGCGCTATAATCGGATTCTCTTTTTTTCTCTGCACTAACTCGGCTTTGTTCAGCAACCTGACGATCAGATTCTTTAGATTCTCTGTTTTCTTCAGCCGTTTGTCTTGAAGATTCATTGGAGTTACGTGTAGCCTCGGCTGTTTCTCTAGCTTGATCCTTTTTTTCACGTTCTGCTTCTTGATTTTGACGAGTTGTTTCCTGAGAATTTCTGGTATTTTCTGCATCGTCTCTTGCTTTCTCTGCATTTACACGATTGTTTTCAGCAGTAACACGAGATTTCTCTACTTCAACGCGTGCAGTCTCTTGTTTTTGAATTTGTTCATTTGTTTTTTGAATTTCTAAATCATGCTGTTGCATTGATTTAACTAACTCATCATAAATAAGAAATTCTTTTCCAGATGCAAATCCATCATCATCTACAAGATTTTTTTGTACTTCAATGACAAATGGAAAAGAAGTAAGAACCATCTTATTTTTAATCAGTTGAACCTGACCTTTTAAAGTGCCAACCTCTGCAAGTGTTTGAGGTGTCGGTTGGTAAACTACCTCTCCATTAATCAGTTGTCCAAAATTATATAAAGAATTACCAGACGGTTTTTCTATAAAAATTCGGATATCTGTTATATCTTCCGGAATTTCATAATCATCTATAATAAAATGAAATTCGCGATATGTATCATACTGTACAGCATCAACACTCGCTAAAATATCATGCTGTAATCGTACTCTAATAGGTTGTTGTAGAGCAGCCATAATTCAACTCCCTTCTTCCAAATTTACTTATTTATATCAACTTCATCTGAATCAATAACTATGTATTTGCCATCTTCTTTACTTGTATTGGCGTTTTCATAAATTTTTATTGCGTTTTCATATTCTGCATTCGCGTTATTTCGAACCTCTAAAAATAGTTCGCTTAAAATTGTTTCTAACAAAAATGATGGCAATCCAGATTTATTAATTGAATTTATAAGATTTTCTCTACATTCTTTATAAGAAATAATTAACGGTTTCTGTATATTTGTTTTCTGCTTTTCCATTTATGTCCTTTCTTCTATTGCTTGATATTACTTCGTTACCTCTTCTTTATCAGATGCAAGAGTCATCACAAGTTCTTTATCACAATAAATTTCAATAGTTTTATTAACATATTTTATTTTTATTTTTTGATCTTCATCGGATGTTACGACATTACTTCTTTTATCCCATGCATCATTAGTAGTTAAAATTTGTGCATTGCAAGCACCATCTTGACCTACAGTAAATATGGGATTTGAAAAATCAGAAGAAGAACTTCCAGCAAATAAAAAAGGACTTGGACCAATTCCAATTCCCGAATAATAATTTTCATATTTAGTTGAAATAGAAGGATCATATAATAAAGATTTGTTTGCCGTAAAATGACCATCGGAAGATAAAGAAAATCCTTGCGAATCATTATAAACTTCAATATTACCAATGACTGTATTGAGTTTCAGAAAATCATTTAATCCGGTAATATGTGATGAATTAATTTTCACATCGTCATCTAATGTTAAATTGGATGCATTTACATTTCCGACAAAATTTAAAATATTATTATCATCAAAATAAAATACTTTTTCATTTTCGTCAGATAATGTGAATATCGAAGAATCGGTCGGTAAAATTTTAACTGTATTTTTACCATTCGTCTCATTCAAACCTTCACCGGTAAGAATAAGTTTTGTAGAGGTCACAACACCAGTGTAAGTAAGATTACCTTCATTTGTTACACCGAAAACCTGATCATCCCCTTTGAAAATAGTTAATAAATTTTTACTATTCGGATCAACATTAAATGAGTTTGTCCCATTTGAAATAGACAGACCTTCCTCGTCAAAACTAAGTGACCCGTTCTTATTATAAATACCAATATTTTCGCCAAGAATAATACTACCTACGAGCTGTTTTGCAATGACTCCATAGCCCGTTTCTGTTTGCTTTGTTTTTGGGTTATAAAATTCAAATGACCCAAGAGCAGCATCATATGTCTGCCATCCATCATGCGTGTATACCAACATAGAATTTATAATCTTCATCTGATTATCATCAAACCCATTCTTAATCGGGTCCCATTTTCTACACGTTATTCCATGCTTATCAACAATGACATCTTGATTATCCCCACTCATGATTTTTGTTATATTTGCATTTATACCACTTTCTACCCATCCGTCAACTGTGTCTTTTGTGGCAATAGATTTTTCCGCTTGTCGTTTTACGGAAGTATAAGATGTCGCCATCTGTTTACTTTGAGATAATACATTTTGTATATCTTTTATATTTCCCCAATCTTTTGTTGTATCAGAAAATTCAACAGACAAATCCGAAATATTATCAAAGTCTATACTGTAATTAAGCAATCGAAGTTTATACACAACATTATCTACTTGCATACGAATCCAGTTTCCTGTTTGAAAATATTTTACAATTGGCTGGAATTCTTCTTTAATTAATAGATTTTTTAAAGTTGTATCAATAGAATTTTGAAGTTCAGATGATTTTTTAATGTCTTTTGTTGCTGCTTCAAGAAATTTGTTTGCATTATCTAAAAGTTCTTTATTTGTTAAACCATCTGAAATATAATTATCATTCGACCAGGTATCTTCTCTGCGAAAAAGATTTAATTCGCCCCAACAGTCTCCAATATAATTCTGAAAGTCAAGATTTTTTAAAATCTTATTTCGGATGTCTTCAATATAATTCTTCAATCCCTTTTGGGAAACATCGCCGTATTCATCGGTGGTCCCATTTACAATTGCAATTTCTGTTTCTCTTAATTTCAATTCAGCTGATATAAGTTCCTGTTTTTTACACATTGGAAGATATAATTCTTTGTAAATATTTCCTTCCGTATAATTCCAAGAGTCTTCAGTAGAATCGTTATTCTCAATCATAATATTCAAACATGATTGACAAGAGTCATTTAAGATCTGTAAATTTGTATAACTATATTTGGCTAATTCTTTCTGAAATTCATTGGCATCCTTTTTAAATAAAGTAACAATTCCTTTGTCTTCTTCTTTATTTTTTGCAAGAGCTTTGTCAATTTCCTGCTTTATAAATCTCTCTACATCACCATCAAAAATAAGTGTTAACATACTTGTATCAGCAGTGTCTTCTTCGTCGTAATAATTTTCAACTGTAAGAACACCAGTCCATGTTGTACCATCAATTGAAGAATTTTTTACTTTGATTTTATATTTCGCAGTGTCTATGAAAACTTTTGCGTAATTAATAACTGTACTATTTGCTGTTGCCAAAGAAATATATTTTACATTCTGCACCGAAATAGGAGAGAGCGATTTAGATGTTAATAATTCCGCCTGTTCTTTTGCTGTGGTTTTGTCAATTTTTACACTTGGAGTAAGACTTGTATAGAGATATCCATAAAAGTCAATTGCATCATAATATAACTCAATAAGGGAAGAATAACCTCGTACTGGCGGCTGAATAACTTTTAAATCAGAATTGTATTCTCTATATTTCACAACCAGATTATTATATTTTTGAATAATATCATCGTTTAATTCTGCTTCGTATTCCAATTGATAGTAGGAATACTGTTTATCATATGATTCTAATCTGGACCGTAATTCATCAGACATATCTGCTTTCATCTCGTCTGTAAAATACCAAATATATTGGCTTCCAGACGGATTGGCATTGATAATAGTTGAAGTCATAAGGTCATCTCCACTTTGCAAATAGAAGCAATTCTTTACAGAATCAGTATCAGAAGATACAGATATACTATCTGCAAGATTTTCTTTATTTACAAAAATAGTAGTATCTTCCCCATATCCTTCTTTAATATTTGTACTTCCGCATTTCGGGCATTGGTCCATAAATTCCCCACGATACCCACAATCCTTACAGTTTGATTCTAGATCATAAACAGATATGGTTCGTGGAATAGAAGTAGTAGTATCACCTTCCGGTCTTTCTCCAAAAACAAAAAGACAATCAATTTCCTCCGAAATACTTTGAAAAGCGTCATAAATCGAAGTGTCATCAAATGAAAAAGATCTTTGAATATTTTTTATAGAATCATCAACATGCAATATGGTATAGTTCGATGCTTTATCTTTAATCAGTCGATTAAGAAGCGACCCTTTTGGTTCTCCAGAATTATATAAGACTGTTCTAATATAATCTTCGCGACTAATATCTGTTTCCGTATTTATTTCTATATTATGTAACAATAACTGACCAAGTTCTACTTCTTGAAGCAAATTTGCTGTAATTACTTTTTCTATACTATTTGATTCGTTTATTTCTAATGTAATGACAAAATACTTGTCCCAATCCGGAACATATATTAGACGAAAGTTGTGTATTTCATCCCAGTATTTAAATTTTTCTCCATTGCTTGTTTTTGGAACTTTAAAATATAATTCGCTTGCTGTTTTTAAATTGTCAGCGATTTTTAAATTTGTGAAGTATGGGATTACTCCAAAATTATCTCCTCTTTGAGATGTTAAAACCAAAACAGGAATTTCTGGATTTCCAGATGTATCAAAATTTATTTTCATAGACATTTTAGAGCACCACCTTTACATATGGTGAATATACAAATGTAATTCTTACCGGGATAGAAGAGGAAATTATATTTTTTCTGGATTCGTAAGAATTAGATATACGAAAGAAATTATAATTAATAAAATCATTTTGAATTTTATGAGATGGCATAGAAGTTTCCATAATAAAATTATCAGTAAATGTAATTTTTTCGCCATTGCTGCAATTCTTAATTATAGTATGCCTGTCCTCGTTTGAATTATATATATCAAGATCCCCATCAGCTAAACATTCAATTTCAACATCTGGATATATATATCCAATTTCGTCTGAAATATCAAAGAATGTATATTTATCCTTTTGTGGATCATTTATTTCGATTATTTGTTTTATTGGTTCATGTTTTATAAATGGTGAATCAGATACAAAATTTAATTCAAGTACATAGGTTTTTCCACCAAACTGCAATTCTGAAATATTAAAACTTCCATTCAGATAATAATCGGACCAATTTGGTTGGATCAACTTGAACTTGTGATATTTCGGTCTTCCTAACCATCTACGCAATTCTCTAATTTCGTTTGGCGTGAAATATGTCATTTGTGTATTACATATATATTTACAAATCTGGAAAGATACTTCAATTCTATTTTCATAGTATGAAACAGTAAGTGCAAACTTTTTCCCATAGTGTTGAGAAATTGAATCAAAAGTTCTCTGTGCAGCATAATCAAGTGTTTCAAAGTTAGAACTTACATCAGTATAACAAATCATACATCCCCAGTTTTTCAGATATTGTCCATCGTATTCAAAATCTGTTCCTGTCATAATTCACCACCTTTCTAATTATCTAATCAGAAATCATTTTCTTTAAAGAGATTAACTTCTGATAATTATTTACTAATGTTTTATATTTTTTCCTTAATTTTCTCATTTCGGAAATTTCATTTTCCCATTTTTCTTTTAACTCAGCCAGTTCTCTATACTTTTGATTTACGTTTGTTGAGCTGCTTTTTAAACTATCGATTTCTGTTTGAAGTCGACTGTTTTCCTTTTCTAAAATTTCAATTTTTTCTTTTTGTGTCATCTAAAATTCTCCATTAAAAAGAGAGCAGTAGCTGCTCTCTTAAATTCTTTAAAATATACTATATAATATTCCGATATCTTGAAGTTCTACTTGATAATAGTATAATATAATTATCTATTTACACAAGGAGGAACAAAATAATGAACAAAGAAAACTATAAAGACCTTTCTCTTCAACTTACAATGAAGTATGTAGAACAAAACAACTTAATGCATAATTCTTTCAATGATATGCCAGAAAGAATAAAAAGGTTCTTTGAAGTGTATGACAAAATTTATAAAGAGTTAAATGAACAACGTCCTTTATAAATCTTTGATCGGTGTATCTTCAAGATCGCAAATAGTACGATAAAATAGATATCTCGCATTTGAAATTGGTAAATTATATTTTTTAATTAATTCTATTGCATCATTAATAAATAATTTTTCTTTATCAGTTTCAAAAGAATAAGTATATCTGGATTTACTTATATCTCCAACTAATTCCATTAATCCTTCTTTTTTCATGTCTTCACCTTCTTTATAACAGGGCGCAAGTAACAACACTTACGCCCAAATATCATTTAAAATTGTGGTTTATACTTTTCAAGCTTTCCTTTGCCGTTCAGCTGTCCGAACGTCATATGCTGAACAACTTTCTCTGCTTTTATATCTTTCTGGAATCTGGTCATAACCTCACCATAAAATTCATCATAGTTATTCGGTTTATCTACATAGATTTCAAAATTAAATGTATTATTTGCTGTTACATTGTTTGTTACAGGAGCTACCGGAGTAGACACATCAATGAAATCTTTTGGAATGACCTGATTTCCAAGAATTGCATCCCGTAAAACTTCAACTGGGTTTGTAGAGAAATTCAGTAGATTCCGGAATGACTTATTATTGATAACCGCATCTGATTCACTAAGAGCTTTTACTTTCTCTAATCGCCCATCAGCATGAACAATACCTTCAGCCCCATCTTCTGCAACTGTAGCCAACTGGTCATAAGGAACATAATCCGTACCATTTTTAAAACCTGAAATCTGACTAATATCTACCCATCCAAGAGGACGTGTGCCAGCCTTATCTCTTGCAATATGATACTGTTTTTTCGCCCATGAAGCAGTATTGATATGTGTGATATACACAGTTTGTCCATGCATTTCATCACCAGTAGGAGTCTGTCCATCAGAAGAGTAGTAATAACTTCCTGATAAGAACTTAACCGCGTCACCAATCTCAACTTTACCATTACCCTGTGTAGTATTCTTATTCGTATTTGTATTGGTTGAAGGCTTCGCAGCTGGTTTATTATTAGTAGTAGATGGTTTCTTCGCAGCTGTAGTGTTTGTTTGTGCTTTCTTATTTGCAGCATCTACCTGTTGCTGAAGTAGATTCTTCAAATCATTGATTGCCTGTAAAACACCCGTAAGCTGTGTAGAGAACTTATCACCATATGTAGTAATAACGTTGTTAGCAGAAGACCAGATTGTATTCATACTCTCTGTCATGTTATAACCTACATTGGATGATACTGTTTCCAACGTCTCTCTGATTCCAGCTGATTCAGCATTGACATTTGTGATAACGTCTTGCACAAGCATATCAATGTTATCAAGACGCAGATTCAACATTTCTTCATAATCATTATACAATTCATCAAGGAGCTTTTTCTGGTCAGCAATAGAACGTTCATATTGTGTTTCTTCCAAATCCTGACGAGCATCAGCAAGGTCATTAGAAATCTGCTGACGTTTTGCTTGTCCCTCTTCAGAGTTGTCTCCCTGATAAGCTGTAAGCTGTTTCTCTAAGGACGCAATATTTTTCTGTGCCTCTTCCAATTGTTTCTGATAATCATATAAGTCCTTATTGTTATCTAACAAGTCCGAATATTTATCTATCAGTTTTTGGAGGGCATCCAGTTCGGCATTGATACCATCTTCGACTAAATCTTTGATAGCATCTTTTTCGTCCTTTGCATTCTTGATAAGGTCACGCTGTTTATCTTTCAGATCATCATATCTGTCAAGCAAATCCTGATTGTGTGGATCAGCATTTAATGCCTCCTGAAGCTTTTCCATCTCTTGTCGGTATTCATCTGCCTGTTGCATATAAGTGTTATACTTTACACCATGCAGACCAAGAGTAGCCTTGCCATAATCAGTAATTGTACCGCCATTCTTATCATCGTACATCTTCTCGGAAGACATAAGATCAACAAGGAAATCTGCTTCATCTGTAATATCTGAGATTCTATCTTCAAGCTTATCAAAGATATCCCATCCAATTTGACGGATATTATTTCCCCATTCTACGGTATTCTTATTACAATCCAGAATCGCCTCATCAACTGAATTGATTTCTTGTTGCATATCATACCAGGACTCGGAATACTTATCAATCTTACCGCTTGCAAGAGCTTCATTAAGAGAATTGATAAGGTCATTACGTTTTGAAGTCAAATTATTCAGTTTCTCATTTTCATTCTCAATAAGAACGTCATAATATTTTGAACTGCTGATATATCCCTGTGCTTCAGTCAGGTCAATATATCCTTCGAGCATTTTCTGTGTGTGATCGAACTGATCTAAGATATCATCATATTCATCTTTCAGGTTATTAAACTTCTGCTCGTAAAGTTTAGATTCCTGTTCACGTAAATCTGCGATTGCATTACGGCAATCTAAGGCTTTTTCATCATTGTATTTTTACCCGTTCGCTACACGGATAAGAGCATATAAAATACTCCTCATACTTTCATATGAGATTGGACTATATCTTCTATTTGAATAAAATTATTTTGGATTTTATTTTGAAATGTTTTGAGATATTTTAGGATATTATAAAAGAGCAGTAGAGATTTACTGCTCTGATTCAGAATTTTCGTCAACAGACGGTTCTTCTTCCTTTAATTCCTTTAATAAATAATTTTTTATATCTGTAATATGTTGTCTAAAATAATTAGGTCTGTTCTGCTCATAAGATATTATACGTCTTAATTTGTATTCCAATGCATTTAATAATATTTTGTTTTTTATCTCATGCACGTTTCTTGTTTTATTAAGATATTCACGTTCTATATATTTATCTGTAATAGGTATAACATCACTAATAAAAAAGATTGATTTTTCATTTGTATTTCCAACGTGATAAAAACAAGATTGTATCTGTTTAGTATCCATGTCCATATATCTCTGAATTCTATCTTTTGCTGCTTGGTTTCGGTGTTCATAATTTCCGACAGGAATAGCCCAAAACAATTTGTCATGTTCCTTTGATTTTACTAGACATACGATAGGTCTTTCCTTTGAATCATTCCATTGTCCGCCATTCTTTCTTATTATATCATAAAATTCACTTTTCCCAAAATATAATGCATGTTCTTTCATTTTTCTCCTATGTATCAAAAAAGGAGTGATCTGATAACCAGAACCACTCCTTTACAATGTTTTTTGTCCTACATTGTGAAAGGAAATTGTCTCAAATACAATGTTTTGCAGTACACATTGCGAAGTACATTTGTCTCAAATACAATGTTTTTTTGGCGTACATTGTGAAACGTGTTTGTTAGAAAACCTTTGTTTTCTTAACTATATTATAGTCAATTTAAGAGAAAAATGCTACACAAAAATATTACAAAAGTACGCATTTTTTATTGTACAATTTACCAGTGAACAAATGTTCTTTTTTGTTATATACTTTCTATATCTTTTCCATTATATTCATTTTTATTCAAATAGTCTATATTTTTCAAGTCGCCAATCGCTTGCGACCTTACATTAAGGCTTACGCCACCCATAAGAGGGTTAGTCTCTGAGCGTCCTCCATATCATATGACTTAGGGGGTTCGTTGCGTCTGGGAGACTTGCACTCCCGGTTATCCCTGATTTAATTGTTTTTATGGTTTCTACCCATGTAGGGCTGTGAGTTTTAAACTCTACCGCATTCACGCTTACCGTTTCCAGTTACGTTGTAGCCAATTAAATTTTATGGGGACTCCCCGCAATTAAATAGATTTATACTTAGCGTGAAATTCACCAAGTCTTATAATCACTAATTTTATCTTTCAAATCAGAATCAGTGATTGTTTCGATATCAATACGTCCATCACGTACTTTTGAAGTCCAATCTTCAGACAGCCCTACAGAATTAGCCTGTTGGATATATCTGTCATATGCCTGTTGTTGTACATACAATTCGTTCGATACTTGTGAAAGCTCCGATGCGAGAGCTTCATTACGTTTTGACCAGTTCTTATATGTACTGGATGCAGTCTTATCAACAAGGTCGATATTTCGTTTGATCCGATCTAATTCTGTCTCAATCCAGTCCAGAGTTTCTTTCGTTTCTTCTGCTTTAGATGATGTGTCTGAATTGGTATTTGAGGTGTTGGTGTTGTTATTTGAGGAAGAAGTATTGTAGGATGATGAACCGGAAGAATTGAAAGAAGATGAATATGTATTACTTCCACCACTGCCGTAATTAAATCTGCCATGTGCGCTTGAATAAGCCGTACCACTTGCAAAAGCTTCTCCTACAACCCTTGCGCGTCCACCACCAGAAGTTACATGACCATTATTGAACAATTCTTCCGTCTGTTTATGGTTGAATATGATATCACCCTTACGGATATTTGCAAATTCAGCACCATTTTCACCCACAGTGAAATACTTGCCATTTCGTACAATTGTCTCAGTTCCAAGCTCTCCAACAAGAGCAGTCTCTGTCCTCGGTGCAGACCAATCTCCTGATGCATGAGCTGTACCAGATGCATTTGCTGTACCGTTAAAGTTCTTTGTACTACCATTCGTTTTGACGTTATAAGTCAAAGTTCTTGATTTATCACCCGGTAAGTTTTCCAACCCAACAACTGAAACAGAATATGTTACTGTGGCATTTTTATTTTTTGGATTATAAGCGTCTATCGCAGAAGAATCTACTTTATATTTAACAGTGGCATCTTTATCTCCCGGATCGTAACCATCCACCTGACTTGAATCCACTCCGGCTTTTACAAGAATCTCTGGTGTAATTGCAGAAATAGTAGACTGAATCGTTCCAAGAGAAGATGTATCCAGATCAACTCCGGCATCTACATCTATTTTTGTAGAGGTGATTGTGCTAAGAGCAGAATCAAATGCACTAGTATCAAGTCCAAGTGATGCTTTTGTTTCTCCATCAAGTCCCTGAATCTCTCCGGCAAGTTGTTGCACCTTCGCCTGTGCATCCGAGGTATCAATCTGTACTCCGGCTTTCTGAAGTTCTGTCTGTGTATTTAGATTGTTTACTGCTGTCTGATACTCCTGAATCTTACCGATAGCATCACCTAAAGCACCGTCTACCTGACTGGAATCTACTGATATTACCGCAGAATTATTGGTGAGTGCCTGTTTTTGATACAATAAAGATTGCAGATTAGTAACGGCTTCTTGCGCTCCTTCCACGGATAAATTCACAGTTCCATCACTGTTCTTAAAGTTATTCAATGCCTCTTCTGCATCATTGATTTTACTGTTTAACTCATCAATATTCACAGAAATATCTATCTCACTCGAACCGATTTCCTGTTGTTTCTGAACGAGATATTCAAGAATATTATTAGCTTGTTCCAGTCTCTCTGTTTTCACATCCGGTTCTAAATCAGAGTCATTGATGGTCTGAATGTATTCTTTTACTTTGTCAATGTTATCCGTAACTTCTCCAAAGCTTGATGAATCCAGGTTAATGCTATCCAAAGATGTATCACCAAGTCCGTCTAAGGATTCTTTTGCTGACTCGGCAGCAGACTTTAATTCATCAAGAGATGCAACTGGCTGATCGAGATTTACGTCAAAGCCATAGTCTTTGAGTTTTCTCATAACCGCCTGTACAGCTTCAACATCAATTCCAAGTGCATCTGCAATATCCTGATCGTTACCGACACCAAAGTTAATATCCCATGAACCATCTTCATTCATGTGCGCCCATTCCTGATTGATATTCTGGATATCGTTCAAGAAGTTGACTGCACCTTCCTGACCTTCAGTGAAGTATCTTTCCATCTTCGGCATTGCTGCTTCATACGCTGATACAATCTGATCTACAGATGCATTTGATAAATCCTGATTGGACATAAGGTCAACAAATTCTTTGAATTTATTTTCACCCACAAGTCCTTTATCATATAAATCTTTTACAGATTCCAGATTACTTTGAATGGAATCATACATATCCCCTTCTTCGCCACCAGACATTGCAGCTTGCCACTGATTATAGGCTGACATTGCATTCTGGTACTGATAAGCAAGATCTTGAAGTGAAGAAATATTGGATTCAATATTCTGTTTCTGTGACTGAAGTCCAGACACATCATCACCATTGAAGATTGCTTTTGCAATCTGTTCATTAACTTTTTGAAGTGCTTCTTGTTCTTCTGCCATAGCAGTAAGATAATCAGACTTCACAGACTGTTTCTGCTGATTTTGGAGCTTTGCAAGTGCTTGTTGATTGATATGATATCCATTGGCAGTCTTTTCCAATGCTGAAGCTGCTTCATCTCCGAACATTTCTTTAAATGCAGTCACATCATCGGAAGACATTCCTTTTCCAGACATGGAACTTGAAAGTAGACTCTGAAGAGATGAAATATCAGATGTTGCTTGCTGAATTGATGTCTGCGCCTGTGAGAAAGCTTCGGTAAGAGATGATCCGGACTGTGTAGCTGTATAGCCTAAATCCACAAGCATATCAACGACTTTTGCAATGCTTTCAGAAGAATCGTCTGCAACCACGCCAGTCTTGATTGCTTCATCTACTACCGCTTTAAGGGCAGACTGGGTACTATTCAGATTCTTCCCATTGATATTAAGTCCTTTTAAATCAACATCTTCCAAGTCTTTAAATTTAGATACAATATCTTTGAAGTCTTTTCCGGCAAGAGCCTTGGTAAAATCGTTTGATTTAATGGTTGCTTCGTCCAGTGCGTCTCCGACTTCATCAAACATGGACTTATATTCAGGATACTTTTTTACAACTCCATCTACAGAAGATTGCACATTATCAAATGCGGTCTTTGCTTTATCGATTGCATATGTATCACCTGATGCAAGGGCATCATTATAATCCTGTACTGCCTTTGTGTAATTGTCATAAATCGCTTTTGGCGAACCATCTCCAAAACCGTCCTTGATCATTTTTTGTTGCAGATAAGTTTTATATGTATCTCCATGTGTATCAATAAGATCTGTTGCCTTTTCCATCTCGTTGTTAGCAGAAGAAAGGAGATCATCAATTGCAGAAGTGTCTGCATTTTCACCCATTTCATTCTTTAAGTCTCTTACCTTGGACATGAATTCATTAATAGCATCATTTGCCTTGTAAGCATCCCCAGTAAAATGAACAAACATACTTCCATTATTATTCGAGCTTAGTTCGATTCCATCAACTTCTTTTGTAATATCCTGAAGCTGAGATATTAGCTTTTTATTCTTTTTCCCAGTTTTATCAATATTCCCAAAAGAGTAGTAATTATCCTTAGTAAGTTTGTCTTTTGCAATCTGATAAGCATCTTCATTATCATTCAAATAATTTTCTGCATCTTGAATTTGAAGTTGCTGCATTTTCTCGATTTGTTCATCAAGTTTACCATTAACAAGATCAATATTAGATGCTTGATCTCCATAGGAATCTGATAACTGACTTTGAATAGATAATAAATTACTTTTTGCTTGATAGGCTTCTTGCTCAGAAAGTGTTCCAGAATCTAAAGCAGTTTTTAATTCTTTGACCTGTGAAATATTGTCTGCCATTGTGGAAGTTCTATCTGCTATTTCCACAGATGCTTTTTGTGCATTCTGAATTTTCTCCTGTATACTTTGTTGATAAGCTTTGTATGCATAAAATCCAGCAACTGCAACAGCCAATCCTGCTGTTAATACGCCGAGAGCAGTAGTAGAAATACCAATGGTATCGGCAAGTCCTGTAAAAGCTGCTTTTAACCCACTGACACCTTTTTCGCCACTATCCAATCCGTCCAAAGATTTTTTAAAATCATTGACGGCTTCCGCAGAATCAGCCATCCCCCCAATTATATCACCAGTTTCATTAACAAATTTTGATCCTTCCAGTGCAGCAGAAGCTAATTCTTTTGAAACATTCGCTTTTTTAAACACAGTAGACACATCGCCAATATTATCAAGCGTATCTATGTATTCACTGATTACAGACGCTTGTTCCTTAAATGATAAACCTATATCAATAGAACTAATACCAGATATAATATCATGTAATGATCCTAAATTTTTAAACTGCAAATTGATTATATAAAATATTGGCATCTTTTATATATCATGTTAGAATAATTATATAATTATTATATAAGGATGGTGTAAATATGAGTTTATTAAAATGTCCGGAATGTGGTGAAGAAGTTTCTGAGTACGCCGACAAATGTCAGAAATGTGGATGTCCTATTGGAATTATAAAACAAAAACAACCTAAAATAGAAGGGCATATTTATGCTAAAATAAATGGCATAGAATATGATGTAACTGAAGCTGCTGAATTATTACGCATATATTATGAAAAAGATGATTTTAAATGTCCGGAAAGAATTAAAGCTTATAATATAATACGAAAGCAATTTCATATCCCAGCTGGACAATTTGAGCGTGCATTCGATGAAAATACTATGACAGTTGCCGAAATTAATTGTGACCCGATTCGTCAATCAACCCAATCCACACAACAGCAATCATTTGCACAAGTAACTTGCCCTAAATGTGGTTCTACATCAATTGCGACTACAAATCGCGGATATTCATTCTTTACAGGATTCCTTGGTTCTGGCAAACCTGTGAACGTATGTCAGAAATGTGGATACAAGTGGAAACCTGGAAAATAAATTTTAATCAAATAAATGTGTAATCGTATAACAAAACAATTTCATCCTTAGAAGTAAAATCGGTATTCTTTTCTTTTTTACTTCTTTTAAATAAACATAATTATCTTTCAAAATAAAATCACTTACACTTTCGGGAGGAATAAATATGACGAATGAAAATAACAAAAATATAAAGCAAACTACAGCAGATAAAAACAAGCAAAAAGATACTCGTAAACCATTACCGAAAGCTAATATAATCGGTAAACGCCTAGAAATATTTAATATGGATTTAAATGTTATGTACAAGAAGAATAAGAAGAAATAGCGTTTTACTTATTTTTTGCTTCTTTCCATGCAACAAATGGCATTCTACATTTTTTGTTTTCTTGATCTGCAATTTCGCCTTGCTTTTTATTGAAATCATCACATATTTTTTGTTGCTTAAAGGAAAGACAGAATATTTCTGGTTGCATTCCTATAATATGTGCTTTTGGCAAAGGAGATTTTTTTAATGAGTTCATATAACGATATCCTTTCTTTTGAAAATGACTACTACAAAGAATTATATTACGATGGCGAAAAACAGAGAGATAGAATAAATAGTAAATTTACACCAACAATAACATTATTAACTGCTGAAACATCTGGAATCATTTGGATTATCTTCAACTTAGTGAAAAAGATGAAGTCGTTTAATTTTATATCAGTTGCAGCAACAATAGTCTTGTGGCTTATAATTTTATTTGGTTTGGTAGCTCTTTTGAATTTTTTATTTTGCTTTTTAAAATATGGATTTCTATATCCAAATCCAGATGATGTGAAAAATTTTATTAAAGAAAATAAAACATATATTGGCGAATATACAGAAAAAGAGATTGTTGATAATATTGTAAAGCAAATTTCTTCTGAATATATTACAATGGCAATTAAAAATAATAAAGAAATAAATAACAGGTCAAAATATCTGAACAAGTGTTACATAGGAATTGTGTACACGTTGTTATTTATGATTATTGAATTCCTAATATTATTGTTTATGTAAAAGTATAATAAAATATAATTGTTTTATTAAGTAAGAACGCTAAAAGCCAATGAATGTATGTAATAACTGTGGTCATACTTGGTAGTGGCTATTTATCATACAAAGTAATTAACATTTTACCAAGTTCCAAAGCTACTTTTTCGTCAAAATCATTTACTATACATTTTACTAATTCAGTTGTTGGATGATTTAATACAAGTAATTCATTATCTGTTGGTAAGTTTTTCCTTATTTTTGGGAAAAGTTCATTTCAATAATATTGAATGAATTCACCTGTTTTAGAAATATACAATATATCACAACCTTTCTATGGAGGAACTTACCATGCATGTGTTATCCCATAAACAAGAAAAATTATTAAAATATATTTTGGAACAAGAACGTAATTCCCAAAATCAAATATCATTGGGAAACCAAATGCCAAATTATCCTAAAAATATAAATGATAAGAAAATTATCCAAGCATTAGATATGTTTGAAAAATGTAATTATATTCAAATTGGATGGTATGGAATGGAAAGAGATAATCTTGACAATGCTATTACAATTGATATTCTTCCTGATGGAGAAAATTATTTTAAGAACAAGAGACAAAGAAAAGCTGATAGAAGATGGGATAGGGTTAAGTGGTTAATTCCACTTATTATTTCTACTATCTCTTTGTTATGGAATATATGTAATACATTATATTCAAAATATATCAATGATTTAACAAATAGTTTATTACATTATTTACAGAAATAAGATTATAAGTAGTAATTGCAGCACAAACGATATTTAAGATTCCAATAATGGCATAGATGATTAGATAATTCTTTTTTATAAAATTTAATAACTTTTCAATCATAAAACATCCTCCTGTAATGTTATTTCAGTAATAAAATTAATAATACAATTACTGGAATAATCGTAATATCTTATTTTATCGAAACATGTCGAACAAAACCTAATCACTTTACACGTCTGAAAATTATACTATAATAAATTCGATAATTGATTATCGCAAATTTCCCCCAACGCAATTTGCGTATCAATGATCAATTATCAATACATCATTCCCGTGATGTACTACATTTTTTGAGAATTTTCTGCCCCCCATAATCCAAGGGGCAGAAATAGAAGAGCAGTTAAACTGTTTCTGATGTAAATGGAATTCCGACATATATAATATCATCCTGATAATGATCTTGCGCATACTTACCAGCTGCCGTATGATCATTCTGATAGGAATTATTTACAATATGAAACTTTCCATTATCATCAATCTTTAAACCGATTACCTTTACATATTTCTTTTTCATTTCTTTCACCTCATGCCTTAAAAATGTCTTCTACACTAACACCTAAAGCATGTGCAAGTCGAAGAGCAGTAAGCACACGAGGGTTCATAGACTGATCGTTTTCTATCTCTGAAATCGTGGCAACAGAAACATTACTACGCATTGATAGTTTTGTTACGGACCAATTCTTTTTCCATCGCAATTCTTGTAGTTTATTTCTCATTTTTCACACATCCTTTTTATGTTAGCATGTGCAAAATCAGATCTGAATTTGTATGTATATTTTACCAATTAAATTTATTGTTATGGCGAAAACTTTTTGTTGAAAATCGCGTGAGTTTTTTGCGATTCAATTGTTAATATAATAGGTGGAAAATACGTTCTGGATTTACCAGAATTTTCCAGTATGATATAATACTTCCAGATACATATATGATTGCGTTACCACATCACAACCCATTTGCACGATATAGTATCTGGAAGTATTTCCATGTGGAAGTGCCAGTGTAAGACTTATGGCACTATAGAGGAAATTCACTTCTTGGGCGTTCTGCCCGATTTTTCCCTATTCTTATAAGTAAATTCTTACAGAAGGGAGGGTAGATTTGGAATTTTTAAATTCCTTACTTAACAGCGAATACGCTGCATTTATCATTATTGCGTTGATCCTTGTCTTGGGATCTAAGTTGACAACAATTCTGATTATTGTTCTGACACCCAACTTGTCAGACAAACAGATTGATGCTATAACAAAAATAATGGCATTTAATTTCACTTTTAATCATAAGAGTGAATAATTTTTCCAAGCAATTGAATTTCTCCTTTTATTCATTCTATGCCACTCAGGTATTCTGCCTGGGTGGTGTCATTTATATTATTCTCCATAATAGGAGAGCAATAATCATATTTTGTTACCTTGCCAATACGATTGGTAACGAATCGTGTGGTTTACCACAATCTCTGTTGTTTCTTGGACTATACATTACATGCAATAACCATAAGGTTGGCGATTACACGGAGGATGGGTAGTCTCTGGGGTTTTCACTACGCATTATAATAAGAAAACGCGCATTGACGACCTGCGGATCGGTTAATAGGTTTACAACCATTGCCCTTACACTCAGCACTTAGGAGTATCGTCCCGATACCTTTTTTTCACCATATGCAATCCTGATAATTTTTTCTGCTTTCGCCGCATTCACACTTGCCGTTTCCGACTATGTTGTAGCTTATCAGGCATTAGGCTTCCCCGCATTTACTCATATTGTATTCTCTTACAAAACACAATACTCAATGACCTTCACAGTCACTGACTCCTTTTTAAAACGTAACAACACACACTTGCCGCAACACCATTTTCGTTGCTTCCTTGTGTATGAAGTAGCCAGTTTAGAATAAAACAAACCTAAGTTTTTTAAAAATTTAAAACCGCCAATTCCAATTAAAGCGGTCTGAAGAACTCCAACTTTATCTATGATAGATGTGATTACATCAAGAACTTTTGTTCCTGCATCTACAAAGCCTTTTACAAAATCGGAGTTTAATATTGTTGTTGAGAATTCTTGGAATACTCCTTTAAACTTTTCGATGGAATACTCGATACCCTTCTGATAGTTACCGAGTTCCTTCTCGGCGGAACCTTGTGAATCCTCTGCTGTTGCATAAGCTTTCTTTATTACATCAACGTTCTGAAGTGCAGCTGCGAGAGCATTCGACTGATTCTTTCCAGCCAGGGTTTCGAGCAAATCTGCACGATTTATATCAGACATGTCCTGCCACTTTTCAGCGATTCCTACAACAATATCATATATATCTTTATAGTTATCTTTATCTTTCATGATGTCAAAGCCACCAGTAAGTGCTTTGACTTTTGCTTGTAATTTTGAGGTCGAAGTTACTAAACCATCAGTATCTTCGCCCATCGCGGAAAGTTCCGACTCTGACAATCTGTTACTTTCATCTATAAAAATAGATTACTGACCATACTTTTTATATGGCGATACGTTATTTCTAGCGTATTCTCACGTTTCATTTTTATGGGATTATTTCGTGACGATCATAGATTATACTATGAAAGAATCTTGATGATTGATCGGACTGTATATTATCGTTTCCTATAGATAGAACAGGAGAGCGAGATAACTTCAATATATATGTCACCATATATATCCCGCAGTCTCTAAGGATTTTTATAATTTTAATATGAATTTATTTATATTTATAATACCAATTATACCCACCAGAATAATGTCTCCCACTGCATAAAGCAGATGAAATATTTTTGACCCCTGTTGTGGCAATTGCTTCTTTAATAGTTGGATACTCAGCAATAAAATTATCTTCTAGATCATATTGTATTACTGGAGAATAATCCATTCTATGATAATTTTCTGGATATGTAATTTTCCCTGCACTAATCGCATCATAAATTGTATGTGGCTTATAATTTAATAATTCAGCGCATTCTTTAACCGAATATCCTTTATTCAATAACTCTTGTATCTTGGTTTCGTCAATTTTATTTGAATATGATAAATCTATATAATTAGGTATTTCGCAAATATCCGGAAAGAAAACCTGGATCATTTCTAAAATAGAATAGTCTCTATGATCTATTGCATAAAAATTGTACCCTATTGATTTCCAAAATGTTTCTTTTATTTTGTCTTTTTTCTTTTGTGATTGAGAATCATGGAACCAACTTTGTATTTCTATTGCAATTTTTAATCTATGATTTACAATATCTGTTGGAAGTTGGCAATTTGTATTTGGATTAATACATGATCTGTCTTCAACAATTGTATCCGGATGTTCGTGTAACCAGACTTGTTTAAGAACTAATGCATGAGTAGATTCTAATTGTGCACATTCACAATGAGGACATTTTGCACCAGTTTTATTATCAGAAATACTATCTAAACAACGTTTTCTAGAAATGTTTCCCCAACTATTTTGGAATTCTCTGCCACATTTTAAATGTTTTAATTTTAATTTATCTTTTCTGCCATTATATTCTGTCGATAAACAAATATATTGTCCATTTGTATTTTTCCTTAAAAAAGTATTTATATTTTGAATAGAATATTTATTTGATTTTGCTATAGGAAAAGGAAAATGGTCATTTAATACTTGATCATACACAACATCATATAAATATCCTTCATTGTCAATACAAGTCAATGGAGATAATGTAATGCCTCTAAAACCATTTTTGTCTACTATCAAATAAAATCCCTTTTCTTTCAAATTATTTTTTATTTGTTCAAATGTCAAATTTTTTGAATAACCTGTGCATTTATCACATTTTGTTTTCTTTCTTTGTCTTACAGAATCAAATGTAGTTTTAAATAAATCACCACATTTACATTTAAAAACCAAAATACTTTTAGAATTTATATATTCACCAGATATATAAGTACATTCACATTCTGGGTGTATATTTAAATAATGTTTTATATTGTATATTACATCTGGATTTGATTTGTGGAATCTTCTTGGTAATTTTTTATTATTTTCTATTTTATCGAAACACGGGTATACAATATATCCTTCTTTATCATAACACTTAAATTTCGATAATGTATTGATATATTCGCCAGAAATATATGTATATCCATAACTTTCTAAAACATTTTTAAAATTATCATCGGTATATTTTCTTCGATCCAATTTATAGACCTGCCTTTCATTTAAAAAATTAAAAATAAAAAATGGAGATTATTTATTTATTCTCCATTCCAATAATGCTTTATTTAATATTTCATTTTTTTCATAAACCCAAAACATATTATGTGTCTCTGGGTGTAATCCAACTAAATGATACTTTATTCCTTTCGACTGTAAAAAATCTCTCAACGGAATAGAATAACAAGGGAATAATATAGAATTTTTCATATTTTCTCCAATTAAAATTATAAATCTTTCCTATGTCTTTGGTGTCCCTCACCATTTGACATATATAGTTATCCTCTATGCAATATTTAAAGTGTCGCATAGCATACAGACTTTCCCTGTATGGAGGCACAGAAATTTACCTCTTAGTCTTGCACTAACCGTTTTCCACATATTACCGACCTTTTCAGGGTCCTGAAGTGTAGTGTTGGTTCCAGTAATTAAAGCAATTGATTTTGATAAATCCGTATGTGAGGCATTAAATGAGGCAGCACTTCTCTGTAAAGCTTCACCAATACCATCTGAGCCTATTGCGAAATTGTTTGCAACCTCATTAAATTTATCAATAATAGATTCAGCCTCTGATGCATCTAACTGATAACCCTGAAGAGTTGATATTAAACTCTCTGACGCAGTTTCCTGAGTCATATTATCTCCAACTCTTTGATAAAGTGTAGTAGCATCAGATAATTTCTTTGCTTCATCGAGAGAATAACCCAATCTTGACCAATCCGCAGTACTACTAATTACATCAGAAACAGTAGCACCATATTTTTTCGCGCTTTCAGCAGCTTGATCCCAATATTCAACCAGCTGACCGTCAGAAGCATCACTAACTTTTCGTAATTCAATCTGTGCTGCATTAACATCTTTAACGGCAGTAAAAATCTTTCTTGGAACTTCTTGTAAAACATTCTGCGCGATTGCATAAGCACCTGTAAACTGAGATACCTGTCCAATAGCACGTTTGAAGTCATCAAAGAATCCTTTACCAGTCAAACCTTCAGCAGAAATAGAAGATTTGATGTTCTTAAATTTAAGATCCGCAGTCGCTTTGTCTCCTTCGGTAACAGCATTTCTGTATTCTTCTCGAACCGCCTCAAGCTGTGTTTTATATTTTTTCCAAGCTTTTGTGTTATCATTGATATACTTTTGGACATTATTAGCAGCAGTAGAAGCAACATCGCCTTTTAATGTTCTACTTTCTGCAACGCGAACTTCTTCCAAGGCATTTTTCATTCGTTCGCCACTCTGTACCAAATTTTCAGCAGACTTAGCAAACTTTGCATCATCAATGATTTCGCCATCATTTTTCTTTTTAGCTAATGAAGTTACTTCTTCAGAAAGCTTTTTGTACTCCTGAACAGCTGCACGAGCCTTCGCAAGTGCACCAGAATCTTGACCTTCATATTTAGATAGAAGAGTATCTGCTTTTGCATAATTCAAAGAATATTTTCCGGACATAGCTTCTTGCTGAATCGAAGCTATTTTTTGCTGCTGAGAAATCTGATTTTTCACTTCGTTGAAATACCGATCTGCTTCAACTTTCTCACTTCTGGTTAAACCTTCTTTGTTGTATTTATTTTCAACCTTACTAAGAAGTACATTTTGTTCATCTGTTATATTCTTTAAACCATCTCTATACTTTTCTACTTTTGCAAGAGCATTATCAATAACTGAAACGTCTAATGATTTTTCCATTGTTGTTCCAAGAATATTCATTATAGAAGTTAACTCTTGTGTAACACTCACTAATTGTTCATAATCGCTAACAATGTTTTCAATCGAATTTCCATTTGAAATTCCTTTACTAATTTTTTGCTGCAAAGATTCTATCTTTGACATTTTGCCGTAAGCATCATCTATATATTCTAAGTTCTTGCCAGTAACATTTTGTCGTGAATAGGCAGACAATTGCTTTTGGAATTTTTCATTTACTTCGTTAGCATACGGATAAGAGCTTGCTTTTTCAGCAACCAATAATTTTGCCAACAGTGCATCATCTTTTGACGAAGACGATTTTGTTTTTGCTTTTACATCTTTAATTGCTTTATCAAAATATTGTTGCATCTGTTTTCCAAAAGAAGCTTGGTCAAGACTAAACATTTTTGACAAATCAATTTTTGTACCTTTACCGGAAGTCTTCCCGATATTATTTAATAGAGAATTTACCTCTTTTATTGAGGATTTTATTTCAGAAATTCCATCAATTTGTATCTTGATTTTATTTCTTTCCATCTTTCCTTTTAAAGATTCATACTGATTCCCTAAATTCTCCATTGCAGTTGCAGCATTTTGGGTTTCTATATTGACTTTAAAATCTAATATGTCTTGTGCCAAAATTTCACCTCCTATAAATTACCTAAGATACGAGTTGCAGCCTCTCGAACATATTGCTGTAATTTACCATTAAAACCAGAGGCTAAATCTTTTTTAACTAACTCATGAGGTGGAGTAGAAGATCCAATATTAAAACGACCATATCCATGATTTCCACCAAGAAACATAATGTCCATAGCACCTTCTTGTCCAAGAGGTTGCCCCCAGAATCCAGGATAAGCAGACATAGAATCATTATCTAAAACAATTACACCATTCCCATTTCCAAGATATCCAACATTTGCATCCCAATTTCTAAAATTCCCCGTTCTTGAATATATACCTTGTGGAAAAGCGTAAAAATTATTGATTGCATTGCGGAGTGATTCTTTCGCATCCGGTTCTATTTTTGGTATGACTTCTTTACATATCTTCTCTGGAGCTTCCCGTAATTTTTTCGCTTTTTCATAAAATGGATTCCCCATCTCATCACCTCGTACAAAAAATCCCCTGACATTTGACCGCCAGAGGATTCGATAAATCTATTTATTTTCAGTTTCTTTTACTTTATTATTTTCATCTTTTACAATATGAAGATTTGGTTTTTCTTCCATATCTTTTGGTTTATTGAAAGCACCAGTCTTCTTTGCAATGTCCATTACCATATCAATAAGAGTATCTTTGTTGATCACCTTATTCTTATCCAGCTTCTTCATAATACTAAGCATATGCTTGCCATATTCTGGATTTTCAATAACTGGTTTTGCCGCATAAGAAATATTTTTACCAATATCAACAATTGCTTCGGCTACATCCATCATATCTTTCATAAATGCTTCACGAGTATCTGTTCCGTAAATCATTCTCTGACGCTTGTAATCAACAATAGAAGTTGCATTTTTCAGAATAAATTCCTGCACTTCTGTATACTTGCTATCATTACCAACTCCAAAAAACTTTACGATCAGCTCTTTAAATTCCGGATCTGACATTGCAATCTCATACAAATCATCACCAGACTCTAATTCAAACCCTTCCATGCAAAAAATAGCAATGTATTCAACTAAACTTTTTCCTAAATAATATGGTGTATATTCGCCATCTAAAAAACATGATTCTACAATCCCATTGATTGCATTGATTTTATCTAAAAGAGTGATTTCATCTTTAATTTTTAAATTTGTTTTCTTCATAAAATTTTTCTCCTTTTATTCGATCCAAAAATTGTAATAAAAAAGAACCCGTATTTCTACGAGTTCTTTTTTATAATATCCTTTATATCCTTTTATTCCTCTGTGACTTCTTCGGTATCTTCAGTCACATTTCCTTCCAGGAAACTTTTAATCTCATCAAGAGATTTATCAGAACTTGCAACAAGCTGTGCAATTTCTTCTAATTTTTCCTGACGTTCGATCTCTACTTTATATTCTTCATAAGCAGTTTTTTCTTTTTCGAGCTTTTTATTATCCTTCTTTAATTCAGAAATTTTCTCTTTACTTTTTGCAATACCAGCAGTTAATACTTCAATTTGATCTAAATTTTTCTGAATCAATTCATCGTAATTCTTTTCTACAGTTTTTGCTTTACGTCCTCTTGGCATTTGTGTTACCTCCTTAAATCTTTATTGATTCAAACATAGCACAAAATAGAAGAGTAGTAAAGACTATAAATGTGTTTCTGAGATAAATTTTTTTACATTATATTTATGATTTACTTTTTTACATTCTGATTCGACATAAATCGCATTATATTTTTGCAAATCTTTTATATTAAATGATTTTTTATTTATTTCAGAAATCATTTTGTTAAAATCATTTATCTCAATAAAATATGTATCATTATTTTCGTTTCTAAAATTCACAAGAAAACCAGCAACTAACATATGTTTACTTGCTTCAGTAAGTTCTTTAATTTGATTTTCTCGAATCATCGATAAACTGACGCTAGTTCCTTTAGTCGATTTTAATTCTGTGCAGTATAACGTTCTTGTATAGTCATCAAACATTATATAGTCACACATATTATGACTTGCAAATCTCGTATTTGATCCACCGCTAAAACTGGCTGCGTTATCTTTTAGTCTATAAATCCATAAATCATCCAATTCTTCTACAGAACTTTTCCAATTCTGTTCAAATCGTTTTCCTTCATTTACAGATATAATTATCACTCCTAAAAATTATTTAAGAGTAGAAGAGTAGTAGTTCAGTCTTTTACCACTCTCCACAAATACTCTTGCCATACGACTGAACCTTGCATGGTAAAAATACTTGTGCTAAAAGCGAGTACATTCTATAGGGCAGCATGAAACTGCCCTTTCATTTATTTAATTTTTATCAGTATTATATAAAGTTGTTACAGGCATAATCGGTAAATTATTCATTACATATTCATATTTTTTCTCTCTGTTGTGATTGCCCTTAAGACCTCGATATGCATCGTAAACAGAATTGAACTCATCAACTTCGTCAGAGGGTATTCCGCCTAAACGAATATATTTTTCATATTTTTGATCGATTGTATCTCCAAGCAATTCTTTTGTGCCAACCATCAAAGATTCTATCTGTAAAGACCTATTAACATCAGACTTTGTTAAAAGTTCGATAGAGTTTTTTAAGTCTTTTTGAATATCCATTGATTGTTCCCTATATGGGGTGTAAAATCTAACAAGTTTTTCTTCAAATAAATGGTCTGTATTATTAGATGCTTCATTAAACTTATTACTTAATTCTGTAACTTTATCTATAGTTTCCTGTAATAAAATTTTTTGTTCTTTTTTTTCTCTCTGAAATTTTGTTTCAATCCCAAGAACCTTACAGAATAAATTTTTACAAATAGGTATAAAATAATTAAGTCCAATAATAATTAAACATAACTGTGTAATCAACTTCACATAATCAATTTCCATAATTGGTCTGATTGCATCCATTCATAAGCACCGTTCCTTTCTGACTACTTATGAACTTTCGCCAATAATTCATCTACTTCTTCGACAAGAAGTTCACCAGATTTAATTGCATCAACAATTTTCTGACCAGCCTGACTAGCAGAACTTACATTTCTATTCTTCCATGTATTATATAATGTCGCACCGATCAAAAATACAGTTGATATAATTTCTGATACATCTGCATCAGCAATCGGAAGTGTATTATATCCAAACATTTGTAATACTGCATTTATTAATGCAACAATTAAAATTAAAACACCTGCAACCGCTTCAGATGTTACACCTTTTAAATTTAATTTTTTCATGTTAGTCTCCATTTCCAATAGGAGAGTGGCAGAGTTGCATGTACTATTTCCGCGTCTGTGTGCCTTGGATCAACTGGACCTCACCCAACTTTTACGCTCATCATCTTGAGCAACCTATAATTTATGATCACACCATAAATGGTATAATTCATTTGTTTCATCAGATTTTTTCCAAACAAACACAATTCGATTTTCATTACCACAAATAATATCCACTAGCTGTCCATCAGACAATGGTGAACTTAAATATTTGTAATTCTGCATCATGTTTGGAATATATCTTACTTCTTCAGAGTCGTATTCGTGTTTAAACACTTCACTGTATTCTCTGATATCTATTCACTCCTTTTTATCCTCGTAAGCGTAAAAAATAGGCTATACACAAATACTATCGAATAGTAAAAGGGTATAGCCTCCTATTTCATTTTTTTAAACTTACTATTCAATATCATTTTTTACCTCATCAGTTTTTACTTCAGAAGTAACTTTATTTACAGTCGTTTTCCGTACTGCCTTTTTTACAGGTTCCGATTTTACTTCTTCCTGCTTCACAATTTTATCTTCAGCCATAATTTCTTTAATGACTGCTTTAATTTCCGGTCTAAATGTTTCCAATTCAGATAAATCACAAGTTTCCAATGCCTGTTTTGCTCTTGCTCTATCTTTTGTATTTGTGTAATTAGACAGTACTAAGAAAATTTTATAATGGTCCATCGTGTCCGTGATAGTACGCCATGGGGTAAAAGATTTAATATCTTTGCATGAATTGCAAACTCTGTATGGCTTACCACAGATATCACAAACTGAATTAAATTTTTCTGACATAAAATTTCCTTTCCAATTAATAAAGGGCTGTTATTAAAAACAACCCTTTATAATAAAATTATTCGTTATCAATAATGATGTCTACGAGATTGCTGTCTTCGTCACATGGATTTTTTCGTAACAAATAACTTGCGGCGTGTTTACCATCACTTGTAAAGTTAATATCAATACTTGATGGATCAATCTGTGCTCTTGGCATACGAAGTACACCAGCAACTACATTGTTTGGATTACACTTCTCATGGAAAATAACATGTACAAGTAAAGTTCTTACTTTAGGAATGCTAGAAGTTGTTTTAGAAACCATAGCTGCCTTAGAAGATTCTTTTGTATAATTTACAAAGATTTTTCCTGTAGCTCCTTCTGGAAGAGTAATTTTCTTTGTTGCTGCATCAAGAGTAAATTTACCTTCGGAAGCAGTAGAAGAAATTTCATATGTCTCCCCAAAGTTATTTTCTTCGTCAATAACCTTCACATATTTAATTTCTGCTCCCTTTGTCCCAACTGGAACATATTTAAGAATTGCTGTATGATCTGCACCGATTGTAATTACTTCAGAAACAGGTACTTCAAGTTTGTTTTCTGCTGATGCAATAATTTTCTTAGTACCAAACTGAGAAGCAGTGAGGTCAAGAGAGTAATATGAATTTGAGAATCCAAATGTACCTGACTGTGCGTTATAAAATGTAGTGATAACTGCACCCATTGCATCTGTAACATCTGTTCCATCTGCACTTAAATTAAGAGAAGGCTCTTCAATCTGAGAACATCTAGTAATAAGTTCTTTTGTGTCAATATCATATTCTTCTACTGCACGAACTCTTTCAATTAGCAATTCATTAGGATTATAATTTGCCATTTTTATTCCTCCTTAAATTTTTGTAATAAAAAAGAACTCGATTATTCGAGTTCTCCTAACCAATCTAATTCTTTCTTATTGATATCTTTAAGACTGATACCAAAACCAGAGTAACCAGATTGGAGTAACAATTCTGCGTTTTTAATTTTTCCAATCCTTTTTACAGAATCCATAAACGCATTTATTTTTAAATCCCATACATCAGTATGGTTATATTTAAATCCACTACTATTGACCATAGTAGAGATTAGATTTTTCAAATTTGAATGATATTCTTTATTCTTATTTATTAATAATTCTTCCAATGCATCTTCAATTAAAATTTTCTTTGTACGTTTATTCATTGGTACTCGTAAATCCTGTTTTATAAAATGAGACTTGCACAAGTAATCAATAATAATTCCATATGTATATTCGTCTATCACAACACGTTCATTATTTATAACCTGCTCCAAGTAAAAACTTTTACTTTCTTCATCAACTTTTAATTCGAACTTAGTGAAATCTAAATCTCCAAAAAGAATATAAGTTTGATTTTGTGGATGAAGTTTGTAGATCAATCCAATAAATAATTCCCATGGCGTAATTTCCGTATAGTCAACTTCCATTTGCCATAGCTGTGCTTTTAATGATTGTGGAGTTGCAGTAAGATTATATACAAGAGAATAGTATGCATGTTCTCCATATTCCTCAATTTCACCTAAAGTACATTGATGAATTTTGATGTATTTTGAAACAACAAAATCTTCCCCACGATAAATTTTTAGCTCGTCATTTCTGTAATAATTTTCTTCTTCCATATGTTAATTAATTCCAATACTCATTATTTTGAATGTATGGTTTCCCACCATAAGGCGTATTCGTAATTCCATTTGTATCTTCAATCTGGAATACGAGAGTACGAGTTAAATAATTATTATCTGTAATGGATTCTCCTGAAGAAATGAGTTTTGCCTGCATACCGAAAATAGAAGACCAGTTAAAACGCTGGCGAATAATAGATGCGATTAAATCATGACGCGGAATTCCTGTAAGTTTATCTATTCCATCTTGACCATGGACTAAAATCGTAAAAGTAATTTCAGATAATTTTTTAAGACTTTTACTGTACTTTGGAAGTTCGGAAAAACCAATTTTATAACAAACAAAATTTCTTGATTCTGTTTCCGTAGATGGATAATAAAGATATGGTCGAATGTTTCCATTTTCTCCATAATAGTCATCCCATTGACCAAGTGGATTTCCATCTTCATCAACATTGATATCACCATTTTCATTAAATAATTCTGGCTCTAATTTTTCATTATGCAAAGCATATAGAAGTTCTGGAAGTTTCAGAAGTTCATTTTTGATAATTTCTTTATATCTGATATTTTCATCATCCGGAGTAAGTGCATAAGCACGAAGTTTATTTAAAAGATCATCTTTTGAAATGAGAATTTCTTTTGTATCAATTGTTTCTTGCATTTATACACCCCCTATGCAGACAACTCAAAATTACCAGAAATAGTAATATCTTTTTTCTCAGCAGGAATAGTACATTGGATTTTGAGAATTTTCCCAAGATATGATTTTTCATTTGGGAATTTAATTTTGATTTGATTAAAGATTGGTTGATTATACCAAGTTACTTTTTCAGTTACATCTTCTCTGCCAATAGAACATGACCAAGAAAATATAGAATTAGAATATCTTTCAGAAATATCTTCGTTGCTATCATCAAATAATTTTGCAGTGAGTAATTTATAACCACCACCAACTTTGATAATATTAGACGAAGCGACAATTTTAGAAGAATGATACGGTTCATCTTGAGTAAGAGAAGTAGTATCTTCAGGTAATACTTCTGAATCAAAATAATTCGCATACATTCCAATTATATTACCATCAGAATCTCTTTCAATGTAATCAGTATGCTCATTCCAGAAATTCTGATAAATAGTAAGTTTTTGTAAACCAAAAGGTTTTGTATTTTCTATTTTTGTTACGGACCAAACAATTGGATGCTCTGTTGGAGCACTAATAACTAAACGCATTGTTTTGCTTGTATCATCGTTATACCAGAATTTTTCGGTGAATTTATTCAGTGGCATCCAAATTTTGTTCTGATTATCTGGATGCGACATATACCGGTCTCTATACTCTCCAATAGTATAGGAATTCTGGTTTCTAAGAATCGTCCACATTTTACGTTTAATTCTGTTTTGTCCGTTTTTTTCTATCCATGTAAGCTGATAATCACATGGAAGAATCAAATACTTCCGGAACTGATTTGCATATTCAGAATCTACAATAATCCACTTGTGATAAATGCCTCTATCATCAGCTAAATCCACGTAGGCTCCTAACGGAAATTCTACCTTGTAGCGATTCCTGTAATCAGTTTCAAAGTAATATAAATCGTCACCTTCTTCAAATTCAAACTTCTGAGATGGTCTGAACTGAAGATAATATTCAACCTGGTCCTTGTCCACAGACTGATAACTCTTTACAATAAATTTCACATCTACCGGAGTTTTTGTAGTATACTCATATGTCATATGATCCTTTTTATCCGGTTGATCATCATGAAAATAATCGTAAATATAAGCTCGTTTCGCTTGAGGATCGTTGAACCAAGTTTCTTCCATCACGAAGTTGGAAGAATTTTTTACAATTTCTCCGACTGTTTTTGCATTATTTGTTTTCACTTTTATAACACGTCTAGCTGTTGTCAGACTTGGCATTTTCATCCCCCCCCTCGAACATAGCTTTAATGTATCCATGTGAATCCAATATTGCTTTTCGGAAAGTTTTATAACTATAGTGATTGCTATGTATATTATCAAGCGCAGCCTGAAGAGTAGACATTAGAATCACCATATTATCTGGCTCACCTAATAATTCATTAAGTCCACCAAATCGAAATAGAAGATTGTCATAATAATTAAAAAAATCTTCTTCGCTATTGAAAATTGTTTCTTCTATCTTTTTATCCTTATATAAAAGAAGTTTATGTATATCATTATGCATTACACGAACCGCTTCATTAATTTGCTTATCTGTAAATTCTCCATATAAATATTTCATAGCAATTACCCCTGGTTTATATATGAATTATACAGATACCCGTAATCACGAATTGTATTATTCAGTTCTTTCTTTACATTTTCTAATCGAGTCTGAAGAGTCTTGAATGGATTACTTAACATTTTTTCTTCTTTTCCACCAAGCATCATAATGCTATAATTGAGTGAATCAACCTGCGGTTGTAACCATTCAATCGTCATTCCCAACACAAGAATATTACAAACAAAATTTTCATCGGACAAATCATCGACTGGATTATTTAATTCAAAAGTAATCTCTTGAATTTCATCATCCAGAGTGATAGAAGAGAAGAGTCTTCGAACTCTTGGATTTCCAAGTACGTTATTTAAACGTTCGGTATATATCTCAAGCAAATCATCATTGTCTAACGATAATTCTTTTGGGTCATTAATCCGACCACGAGTTCGAGAAAAGATAGTTTCATAAGGAAGTATCATATATGACCTCCTTTACTTTACAAACAATTCACTTAAAAGATTAAAATCAGAATCAAAAATTTCACTCAATCTTCTTACTTTTGAAATGCTATCAAGATGTCCATTTGCAATTTCTGTAGCAATCATTCTTTCAAGAACAGACTTTGTTGCTTCTTGCAGTTCTTTTATTGTTGATTCCATCTGATTAGTTGGAAGATCAAGGATTTCCAATAAATCATTTCTTGTATACATTTTTTCATATGTCTGTTTGATTGTAGGGAAATCTTCCAGTAAATCTTCATCTAAAATTACAAATCTAGGAATAAATACATGTTCAGATCCTTTTCTTATTAAAAAGATTAAATCTCTGTAATTAATTTCACATTCATATCCGTAATCTTTAAATTCATACATATTTCCAGATTGACCAGATATATTCAATCCACCATAACATACTGACCGACATAAAATATAATCGGAATCAGAAAATACTTTTTTTTCTTTTTCAACTTCTTTTACTTTAACTTCTGTTGCTAAAGTTTTTGCAGTTACTGTTTCTTCTACGGTAATATCCTTTTTTGTTCTAGCTGTCGCCATAACATCCTCCATCTAAAAAGGAGAGTCAAAAATGACCCTCCTTAATTTTATTAATCTGTTGTAATTGTCCAATATCCGAAGTAACGACCAAGACGAGTTGCAACACCAAGATCACGCTGTACTTCATATTTCATAATATCAGCGATATTACTATTTGCTACTCCACGCTCTGTAACCTCATCGATAATAGTCTCGCCGACATCAAACATATCAACGAGCTTATTGTCTCCTGATGCAAATACAAACAGTACATCGTCCTTGTACATATCTCTTGTTACATCATTTTTTGCAAACTTCTGTGGAATTTCTACAAGAGTATAACGTCCATAATGTCCAAGTCTTCCAAGGGCTGCCTTTTCTTCTTTCTGAGAATCAGCAATCCAATCAACTTTAATAAGTCCTTCAAGTTCCTGAAGAGCAACCATTGTACCCATAATAACAACATCTGAATTGTCATTTGCCACAGATACATTCTGGAGAACTTTGTTGAACTTTGTTCTATTCTTATCATTTAATGCACCTGTCTGAACAAACTGTGCCTGTGCAGGAAGTTTCTTCTGAGCAGACATAACTTCTGCAAAAATAAGTTCCTGTGTCATAACAACAAATGCTTTTGTAATAGCATCTACAAGTTTTGTCCAGTCCTCCTGTCCGATAAGATACTTGTCAATATCAGCACCAACAGCTGCACCGTAAGTATCTGTCTCTACAGAATAGGTCGTATTCTCTGGTAATCTCTGGAGCATTGTATCATGATGTCTCTTACCCATTCTTGCAATGGAAAGAATTACTTCTTCATGTTCATTAACAAAGAGATTTCCGTCTCCTTCTTTCTGATTCTTATAGTTTACGAGTTCGTTAAACCACTCGTTTTCTTTAAGACCTGTTGTTACTGTCCAATCAACAACTTCTTCAATTACATCAAAATACTGACGACCATAATCTCTATAAGCACGTTCTCTTTCTCTGCGAGAAGAATCTTTTGTAAGACCAAAAATCTTCAGAGATACTTCACGAAGTTTATCTTCAGCCTCACGTCTTGTAATTCCTTCATCTAATTCATTTTTATATAAATCGAACATTAAGTTCTTTACTTCTTCATAGGAAGTTTTCATTTCATCAAACACGTTCATTACGTGCGCACTAAAATTCATTTTTCTCATGTCTATTTACCTCCCTTCTTACTCAGTAGCAACCTTATGTTTCTGACTTCCTGCTTCAATAGTTACTTTCTTTCCAACTTCAGGAGTTCCGTCAAAAGCATCTTCACTAAGTTCGTAAACGTCTGTTGTAGTAAGAACAAGACCTCTAACAGTTTTTGTTCTTGTAGCAGAAGCAGCATTATAGAAGTTAGATGTTTTTGTAAATTCACTGTTGTAATTTTCAGCAATTTCTGGAACTTCATAAATAAGAATTGCTGGGTCATTAATATCAACTTTCTTAACTTCTACGTACCAATTTCCATCAGCTGCCTGTTCAATGATTTCACCTTCAAAACCTGTTGGTGCATTTGCAACTTCATACTGATCAAAACTTACATATTTACCTTTTCCGCAAACTGTACCATTATCTGTATCTGTTTTGATAACCATGTTTAACACTCTACCAACTTTGTCAGAAAGGACTTTTGTTGGGAAGCAAACATGGTGCTGTGCGATTTTATAACTAATAGCCATAGTTAAACCTCCTATTTTTTGCATAATAAAAAGACCGTCATCTGACGATCTCAAAAGTTTCTATTTATTCTTCTTCTTTGGAAAATAATTTTCCGTATCTACTTGGTTTTTCTGTACTTTCTACATTAACAAACTGTTTCTTTGAAACTGGTTTCTTTTCTTCTTTGACTGGAGTAGAAATAGAAAAATTAGAATGTTCTGACATATAATCAGAATGGATTACCTTGATCTGTGTTTCAAGATCAGCAAGAGAGTAGTTGTCCATTTCGGATACTAATTTAGAATATGCTTCATTTACAAACTTACCTTCCTCATCTTTCTGAGCAAGGACAGCATATTTTTCAGAATTGAGAATTTCCTCTTTCTTTGAATGGAGTTCGTTCTTTTCTACATTCTCTTTGAATGATTTAAGTTCCGCATAATTAGCTCTAATAGATTCAAGTTCTGCTTTTTCACTTGCTGTTAAAAGTTCGCGGAATAATTCTGTACGTTCTCCTTCGAAAGAAACATTGTCACCATCTTTTGTATATCCCTGACGGTAAATTTTATCTGTACACCATCCTTCATATACAAAATATGAATCAAAAACATTTGAAATATAATAATAGTCATCATCAGAGTCTTCATATGGTGCAAGAAGATTATAGAGAGCATATCTCAAATCCTCATGACTAATTTCATATGTACGAACAAGTTTTTCAAAATTATCTGTGTTGTTATCAAAATTATTTTCTGGATCAGGATTTCCTTCTCCGTCATTTTCACCATTACTTAATCCTTCGTTTTCTGGGTCTTCCGGATCATCATCGAATAATTCTGCAAATTTTTCCTCAAGTTCTTCGTCTGACATATCTGAATATTCAAATGTAATATCTTCAATTGTCTTATTATACTTCGCTAATAATTCTTCAAATTTATTCATATTGTCGTTATCTCCTCCTTCCTTCTGGGATAGCAGAGCAGATGTATGCTCTTCAATACTGAAACAGGTAGATTCTAATTTATTTAATCTTTCCTGTAGTTCATTTATTTTTAATTCATAATCGGCAAACATGCTGTTATTTTTTGCTTTAAAATCAGCAAGCTTAATATTGGAACCCTTCATGCCAGGTTTTACTTCTTCACCATCAGGTGTTTTCCCTAATATAGTTATTCCTGAGAACCAGAAATCTTCAATATTTAAGAACTTCTGTTTTGCGTCATAACTTAATTCTCTAATTGATAACTCAACTGATACGGAACATTCTCCCTCTCGTTCTAAGACTTCGGCAGCTCTTGAATACTCTTCGAAAATATATCCATTAACTTCACAATAAGTTTTTTCTTTTCTCTCATCGTAAATTAACTGTGCGTTACAACTTTCCGGAATGATACCGATAGGATATTCATCATAAACAATTTCACCATTTTCATCTTCATGCATATTATGGCTATAAAATTCCCATTGTCCTTCCGGATTTTCTTCTGTAATTACTTTATGCAAATATCCGAGGATTGGACGATTGCTAAATGACGGAAGAGCAGCTTCCATTACGGATTTATCAATATTAGAACCATTTACATTAAGATCTGTATGACAAGCCTGTAAATGAACAGGCAAAAGCCCATCTTTGTCTTTGTCGGATTCGTCGAACTTTACTTTTCCATGTACCTGAACAATTAAAGGTTCACCAGATTTTTCACTACTGAAATGTGTTGATCTTTTATATTTGTTTAAATAAAAATCATATAAATCTTCTATGAAAAGAAGTCTCTTTTTCTGCATTATTTCTTAATTCCCTCCTTTCTAAAATTGGTCATAAAAATACCACCCAGATAGGAGAGTGGCTAAAAAGTAAGTATATTACTATACTGTATTTTTGATTTATCTATATCACTTGAAAACTGGATTTTATCAGAATTCAAATAAATATAAACCCCATTTGATTCACTTACCATTTGAAATCCAAGTTTTTTTAAAGTATTCGCGGTATTGGAATCCATTGTTTTTATAAAATTATTTTTCATCTATACTACCTTTAATTATCATTTTTACTCTGATCCTTGGTTTTACTTCCTTCATCTGAGATCGTTGTATCAGAAGATGTTGGTCTACCACCTTCAGAATTCGAAACTGTATTTGCACTAACAAGTGGTTTAAATACATTTGACAGATTCAAAACATCGTTTGCAAGAAAAGACATAGATAGCGTATCAAGTTCACTAATTCCGTCTAATGAATTAATAAGCAACATTTTAGAACTATCGTATTGTAAGTCTTTCTGCATTGATTCCTTTAATGCATCTTTTGTGTAAGCAGACACTTCGAAGAATTTTACTTTTGCTGGATTTGATACCTGGTAAGATAACATACGATTGGTCCAACCTTGAATTTGACCAAGAAGAGCGGAAATTGCTAACTCCGTATCTGCCTTTGTTGCAGCTCGAAAAGCCTCTGCACCGGAAATTGTAGATGAGTTAAGAATTTGTGCTCCTCCGGAAGTATTTAAAACTTCCTTTGTTGCTTTCTGTACTTTTGTTGTATCGGTCGTCTGATCATCAGAAAATGAGATAGTATCAAGTGGGAGAGGAGTGATTGCTGCTCCGATATAAGATGGCAGACTTTCAACTAATTTGTTATAATAATCACAAGCTAGGTCGATATTAACGGACCACATGTCTGGTTCATCTGCGCCAGAGACAGTTGGGATCGTGGCGGTAATTAATTTATAAATTTGTTGTTCATCAGCAACTGCTTGCACGTCACCAAGATTAAGTAATCCAATTAAATCGATAAATAAACCACTATAAATTGGAACAATTGTTTCCCATGTTTCAACTCTTGATTTCGTACATAAAGCATATTCGTCTGGCATTGGTTGCCATTTATTTTTACTATCTCCACCGTATGCTTTGTACATTGATTGGAGAGGCTCCCCTAAGTATTCCAAAATATCTTCGTATTTTTTATATTTACTCATATCTACACTAAACGAATAATCACCTGTAAAATATTTACCAGAAATACGACAATATTCTGGTGGTATTTTTAAAATAAAGATTCCAGTCTCATCAATCCAACAGCATCCAAAAAATACATCTTCAATAAAATTATTAACTAAAACTGGCAAAAATTGATTCTGTAAATCCATTCTATCCAGTACGACCAAAGTATCATAATAATCTCTAAGAATGGACTCCTTATCATTATCTTCTGTTAGGTTATATGAAGGAACAACGTACCTTGCATTTAGATCAAACATTGTTGCGTTGTACATAATTAATCGGAAATATATTTGAGAACGATAAAAAAGATACCTTGATAACCCACGAAGATCATCTTCGTGACTATCAATGTTTTGAAGATATCTAATGACATTTTCTTTACTATAAGAACTGATAGAAATTTGCCGTGATGTTTTCGTAACATCACGGACTTGTTTAAAAGCTTGTTGTGATTCTGCGAATCTTTTTTGCTGTAATTCTAGTTTACTCATATATTCTTTTCGATCAGCGGCGGTAATTTTATTTGCTGAATTATTATTTTTAGGAGATGTTTTTGTCATCCCTTTTTTAGATTGAGTCATTTGTGATGCAAACACCTCCTTCTTTTGTTTATATTTAAAATTTATGGATTTTTATTTTAGAATGATTTTGAAAACGAAGATTGACGTTTTGGTTGGTTGATAGAAAGTTTAGATATAAGAGATTGTGTAGATTGAGTTTTTGGTTTTAATTTATGTTCCAATTGACATGCACACCAATAAGAATAAGCAATAGAAGAATATCTATCTTTTCTCATTCCAGATATTTCTTTTACTTTAATATTTCCATTTTTAACTTCATGGTCTAATTTTACCAATTCGTATACGGCAAATGTTGTTTGCAAATATGGCATTTTTAATTTTGCCTGGTCAGTAGGAGATAATTTTAGGAATCCTTTATACAAATCTTTCAAGATAACATCACATTCTTGTTCGGAAACTAAGAAATTAATTTTACCATTTTGTATTCCAGTTCTAAGTAATACACAAATTTCATTATTGAATTTCTCTGTTGCTTTCACAGACCAGATAACTTTATGTGCATCTCTTACATTACATCTCTCTGCCATTAGCGGATCATTAATACAAGTTAATGCTTTATATGTTTCTCCGGTTTCTTGATCATACTGGTCTTTAATTATAAAGTCATATACTCCCAAACCTATACCGTTTGTATCTAACACAATATCAGTACAATTATATTTATAAAAGTATCTCATAAGAATAATGCCCATATCATCAGTAGTAAGACCTTCAAAAGTTTCACCATAAACAAAGTTTGACTGATAAGATGTATCATTTATTTGAATCAAGTCATTTATAAACAATGCAGCAGCATCATTCTTTTTTTTCTTTGTAGACTGCATAAGTGCAACGTCCAATGATAATATCCTCTTTTCAGTTACCATAATTTTAGGAACCTGGATTTTATCATTATAAAAGCTTAATGGCATGTATGCTTTTTTGAGTTTTCGTCTAGAAGCTAATTCATCAAACTTAAATAAACTGCCATCTGTATCACCAAACCATAAACATTCCATTTCCATTTGCTGAACAAGTTCGTTATAATCAAGTTCAGACATTTCATCTTCAACTTGTTCTCGCGACAAAAGACCTTCCTTGATTGATACTTGATATGGCAATCCAACTATCATATATTTTTTTTTATCATCAAAGAAATTAAGAGTGTAACTTTGTGCCTTTTTGTAAGCCCAAGAACTTTTAAAATATGCACTTGACATATAAATTTCTTTATTACGCTCTTGCAAATGTTTATATTCTAGTTTATTTAAATATTTAGGCTGTCTAGGACTTGTAAGAAATTTTCTAAGAACTGTATTTAAGACTGTTTCATCAACCATGCGAAATTCATCCACAATTATGCAATTTGCACGAGCCGAGCGGCTATTTTCCGAACTGGTTCTTGTTTTAATCCAGGAACCATTTTTGAAATATATTGAGGCATCATTTTGTCCAATGCTGCATTTTTCTATTTCTGATCTTAACATCGATGATTGTTTCATAAAATCATCTTGAATTTTTAAAAGAACTTCATTTGCTTGCTTAAGTGTTCCGGAACTTACAACTATTTTTGTTCCAGGGAACAATATACATCTTACGCAACAAAACAAAGCCGTAAGATAAGTTTTTCCCTGACCTCTTGCTGCAAGATACATAGTAAAATTATAATGCATCATACACCATAAAAGAATTTTTTGGAAAAGTTTTAAAGTAATGCCCAGCACTTCTGATACATATCTTTGCGGATTATTTCTGTAATAAGCGGCTCTCCATGCAACAGTTTCCATTATCTTTTGTTCTTTATCTTTCTCAAGTTCTGCTTGAGTTTTTAAAATTGCCATAAATTATTCCTCATCCATTTTTGATCCGAATATCTGATCAAAAAGTGCTTCAGAGTCAAAATCTTCATCATACTGTGGCTTTTTTACTGTATATTTTGACATGAATTTTTCATATAAAGAAGAAAATGCGTTTTTTAATCCCATCATTTTAGATAAATGACCTTTGAAAAAGACATCTATGTACAATCCGATTTTGTCTACATCTCTAAATTCTTCTTCTGGTTCTGGAATAGGTTTTTCCTGCTCCCATTTATCTATTAATTGTCCGAATGTAAGATTGTCCGTCAAAGCATTAGATGTTTTTTGTGATGGTTTCACATTTAAACTTCCCATAAGATTCTGCAAAGTCGCATCTAATTCTTTCGTATCTTTTCCGGTCTTTTGGGCTTTATCTATTTCTAATTCTTTAAAACAAATTCTTTTAAAAAGCAATTCTTGTGCTTTATTTTCGCAAGGATATCTAGTAGTCCAATCCTGATATTCATTTTCTAAAAACATTAAATCTTCATTATTGTATTTACCGAAGCGTTTTCTCGCAGATTTTAATGTTTTTTGTACAATTTTCGTGTTATTATTTTGTGTATTTTCAGAATCATCTATATCAAAAATCGAATCCGAAAATGCAAGTCCTTTATACTGCGGCAATGACTTAACCATTACTATCAATTGTTGTGCAGCTGTTGCTCTAACTTTTTCACCTACACCTTCTGATAAGGTGTCTAATTGTGATTCATAATCCGAATCGATAAACACCCAATTTAAACGTCTAAAAGTATCAATTGTTTTTTGCTTATTATCCGTTCTGGTCCCATTTTTATCTACATCAGTACACATATCTAAAATACATGCTTTACATGCAAAATGTTCTATACCACTTTTGCTTTCAGTTGAAGAGTAAAAATTTTTTGATGATTTCCATTTTCCGCAATGCGGACAATAAATATAGTCCAAATCAAGAAGATGATTATAATCTAAAGCTAATTCATGATACGCATTCTTTACATTGTTTACAGTTAGCTTTTTTACTTCTTCATCAGATTTTGCTTGTCGTAAATTAGCGATAGTAATCACGTCCTTTCCTTTTATCAAATAAAAATAGAAGAGTATCAATAAAATACTCTTCTTAATATCCAATTACGTATTTTTCTTTTATTAATTCTAATTTATTATCATCGTGCAATTCATAATTAAAAGAATGATAATTTTCTAGTTTTCCTTTTTTATTTATATATAACTCTATGAGTTTTTTACATAATTCAAAATTTTCATTTATATCCTTTTCCCAAAGGTATAAAATTTCTATTCCATATTTATTTTTTACATAAGTATGTTTACGTTTATCTTTTATCAAATTTCCTTTAATACCTGAAGTATTTGATTTATTAGATAAAAGCGGGCTGCAATGCCAAAAATCTCCCTGTACTTCAATCATCAAATGATAATCAGACAAGTAATGATCTACTAAATAATATTTGCAATTATATTCTCCAATATATTTAATATTCATTTCATCTAATAAATCATTTATCATTTTCTGCGGCTTAGAAGTTTCTATACTATTTTTTGTACCTTCAAGAGTTACCCATCTAATATAATCTTTTGTTTTCTTAGCGCCCATTCTTCTGGCATATCTTTCTAATTGGTCAATTGTTCGACCGGGAAATTTATCAATAAAATCACTGGTTCTATTATTTGGATATAATTTTTGAATTAGTTCACGTTCATCTTCTGAAAATAGTTCGTCTTTTCTATATATTCCAAATACATTTACAGCTCTATATTGAACAGAAGACTCACATTTCCCTAATATGTTTGCAATATCAGAGACAGAATAATTCATATTTCTATAATTATCTTTTAAAAACTGATCTTGTTCAAAGGTCCAACCAGTAACAAATTCTTCATCTTTCTTAATACCAAGACTATTTATTTTTCCATACAAACCAGATAAACTCATATCATCTTTAAAATATTTATTATAAAATTCTTCTGTATTCATATGTGGATATTCATTAAATAATAGTTCTAATTTATCTTCAGTCCAATATAACTCACCATCTTTAAATCGATTTGTTACAGCTAAACCAAGTTCTGATTTCTTTTTTATTATCTGCCCTATTTTCCTATTTGGAAAAAATTTTTTAATTAAAGCATCAACAGAATATGTATTATAATATTTTTTCAGTATATTAATTTCTTCATCCGTCCATTCTTTTGGCTTTTCGTTCCTTAACAAACCAATAGAATTCGCTTTCCCAATAATTTCTGAAATTGTACGATTTGGAATATATTTATTATGAATTTCTTCTAAAGAAATATTTTTCGAATAATATTTATGAAGATATGAAATTTCTTCCTCTGTCCATGGAGTGTAGTCTTGTTTAAGATTTAATTCTCCTGCTCTGCATAGAATAGAAGTATATGATTTTGAAAAGTAGTTTGTCAAATCATTATTTTTAATGGTTCCATAAATTTGTTTTAATAAATTATCTTCTTCGGTAGTCCATATAATTTTGGATTTATTTAGAGATAATTTTCTTGCTCTGCTTTCAATTGCACGAGTAGTCTTATTTGGTAGGAATAATTCATGCAATTCAGCGTTTGTATAATCTGCGAATTTATTTTTAAGAATTTCATCCTCATCTGTCGTCCATGCGCAACTAACTTTATGTTTTAAATGCAAAACACTTGCTTTGCTTGTTATTTGAGATAATGATAACTGTGGGAAATACTTTTCTTGAATATCTTTAACATACATTCCATTTTCATATTTATCAGTCAGCAAAGCAATATCTTCATCAGACCACCTAAACGTTTTTTGTTTTAACCCTAATGTAACAATTCTTCCACGAATACTTGGAACTGATCTATTCGTTAAATATTTTTCTTTTATTTCACGGTATGGTAACTTATCATATAATTGTTTTAGTATTTCATCTTCTTGTTTTGTCCACTTCATATCATTTCTCGCTTTCTACTCGCATAACAATTAGAAAAGAGTGAGAGAGTAGTGCGAGTATCTACTATACCGAAGCTCATGACTTCTTCAGCTTCTCACTCTAAACAAAACGATCACGTTTCACTGACAAAACATCAAACACCGTCTGTTTATGATCGTATAATTACTTATTCTCCATAAAAGAAAATAATTTTTTGCATTATAAAAGAGTTATCCATTTCCGAATAACTCCATGTAAAAATTCCAGTAGAAAGAAATTACAATGAAAGTAATCTTTCATAACGCCATGCCCAGGACTCGAACCTGGATATCCTTTCGGAATGCTGGTTTTCAAGACCAGTGGTGTACCAATTGACCCAACATGGCAAATTATTCAGTGGAGAATAATATAATGTATGCCATCAAAATAGATGGTAAAATAATGAAAACAAATAAATGAGGTATTAATAATGGACGATAAAATAATGCATCTTCAGAACTTGCAAGAACAATTCAAAGAAATGACATCTTCTTCAGAATATATGAATATGACAGCCAACAAAATGGCAGAGAACATGAATGAATATTTGAACACAGATTTTGAAATGCCAAAAATTCCAGATCCGGAAGAACGTCTTAGATTTTTAACAGAAAAATTAGATTCTATGAATTCAGAATTTGAATCACAAACAAAAGCTATGCATAAAATCCAGTATGAGAATATGAAATTAAATGCACAGATTGAAGTTCTGAATAAAACACTTGACTCCAACAGAGATGAATTATTTGAATTGCAAAAAGCTAATGCGGAATTAAAAGCCGTAAATAAAAATCTTGAGAATAGTAATAGACATTATTGGAGAAATACTGGACTTATTTCTTTAGGCGTAGCAATTATATCTTTTGCTTTGGGTTTGTTTTCTACAGAGGTAAAAACATTATTGTTATCAGTTCTAAACATATTGCAATAACACCACCAACTAATGCAGGATTGATTCTATAGATTCCTGTCATACCTTTCATTTGGATCATCCTTTCTTTGAAAAGAGTTGAATGGGCAGAGGAGGACTCGAACCTCCGTTGTTTCTTTGTGGCTGATTTACAGTCAGCTGTCTTCGCCGCTGGACCACCTGCCCAAGATAGGAGAGCAGTAAACTCTCCAAATAACGGTCCACGTTTCAATATCTTTGGTAGTGGAGCACCAACCTATATAGTTCTGCTTTATTTATGGATCGCAGTAAATCCAGACCGCACAGCAGTCACAAACCTAGACTTGGTGCAAGCACCATTTCTGATAAAAACATCGAAAGTTTTTGTTCTATTATTTATTCTCCATTACGATTTGCTTTTTCAATTCTAATATTATATAATTCATTCGAAGCTGGGCACGCACAGCAGTGTATCTATTAATCGTAACCATACCAAGAGATAAGATAGGTAAGGTGAAATTTTTCTTGGAATTAAACATTTCTTTTGTGCGTTCGCACGTCAATTTCCAATTTTCTAATAATTTCTTATCAGAAAGGAGGAATGCGATGAGTGAATTGCTCGAATTGGCAAATAATATTGTAGACAAGATTCCTTGGATTGTTGCGGCTATTATTATAACCACCATTTACAAAAATAAACCAAAGCATGTAACATTTGTTACAAAATTTTTCAAGCTTAAATCAGATCGATAATATTATTTGAAAATAAGAGAATAAAAAAGAGGACAAGAAGAAGAGTAGAAAAGATAGGAGCCAATTGTTGACTCTTATCTTTTTATTTATTCTCCAACAATATTTCAGTCGCAAGGGTTATACGTTCCCACAACGGTTAGAATAATTAGCACCGACTCTTGTCAGTATCCTGAAATATTTGATGGGGATAAATTAAATAAAAGCCTCATCAGATTCATCATCATCATCTGCTTTTATTATGTAATGATTTTTAGTTGTACTCACATCATTATGCCCCAATAATTTTTGAGCAACTTCTGCGGATTTATGTTCATATACAACAAGATTAGTTGCGCGTGATTCTCGAAATAAATGCGGATGTACCCTCCTACCAACAATTTCAGTAAATAATCCACTACACCAATCGTTAAAAACACCTTCTCCAACTTGTCTAGTTTCTGCGTCTTTTTGTTTAATTACGAACATATATGGACAATCATCATCTCCACGAACTTCCAACCATTTTTTCATCCAAGTCATGGCATCTTCTCCAAATTTCATTTTTCGAGGTTTCCCAACCAATGATTTTCCTTTACAACGAATAGTGTGAGTAAGATATTGTCTAGAAATTGCTTCATGTTCATGACCATCTTCATCAATTACTTTAATCTTCTTTTCTTTTGCCGGATAATCAACAACTTCTTTAAGTAATTGACGAGCTTCTGCCCTTCTGCAACCAGTGCTATAAGAAAATACCAAATATGCTAATTTTTGCCATTCTTCACGTTTTTCAAGTTCTTTACATAAATTTATATATTCATCTGGTGTAAGAGGAACTTTTTCATGTACATAACCAGTTTGTACAACTTTAAGCCCTACTGTAAAATTCCGGAATGTAGGGTACTCTTCCTCGTACATTAACATGACGTAATTACAAAATGTGCTCACTGCTGACTTTTTAAATTTAATTGCCGAATCTGATAATCCTCTATTTGTAAGCCAATTTAGATATTTTTGAAATTCTTTTTTCTTTATTTCTGTAAAATCTTTATTTTTCAAATGATCCTTTACCCATATAAAGAAAATACGAAGTCCAGATCTATATGCTGGTTTTGTTTGAAGTGAAAGGTCTGATTGATTATCAAGGTAATCTTGTACCATTTCTCTATTAAATTCATTTACTTCAAGCCATTCTTCTTCTGTAATTTCTTCTGATCTATCTGCAATTTTACCATCCATAATCTCACTTCCTTTCGTAATAAAAAGAAGTAGCATAATGGCTAAACTACTTCTCCGTAATCAATTATATTTCGTCCCCATTTAATTTCATCTAAATATTTTAGTTCGCCATATTCAAAGACTCTTTTCCAATCAATATTATTTTTAATAAATGATTCTATATCTTTTCTTAACGTAATAGAATCATTATTCAATATTTTATAAATGTTTTCTTTTGTCAGGTCGCATGGGAATAATATATAATAATTTAGATTATTTTCTTTTAACATAAATTGTTTTTGAGATAATTTTTTTCGATAATTTTCTTTAGATTTGCTTGCGTTTATTGGCTTATCAAAAAAGAAAGACGATTTATATGCTTCAATGATTCCAGCTATTTCAATATAAATATTTTTTTCTTTTATATTAATCACATAATCACAATTCATTCGTCCATTATATTCTGGAATAAATAAAGAATAATTAACATCTCTCTGGTAATCTCTTTTATATTTTAACCCATATTCTCTCAAATATTTCGAAAATATATATTCAAATTGACTCGTTACATGTTCGCCATCGTCAAAATCGAAAACTATTCCACGCCCTTGTTTGCCAAGAGATATGCCATAACCTTTTAACAATTTTTGTAAATCACAATTATAATATTTTATAGAAGTCTTCCTTAAAGAATTTGCATTAAGCCAATTTTCATTACTATCTATTTCAGAAGTTGTAATAAAATTTCTATTATCATTTTTTACATATAAACATATGTCAGCAATCATATTATTAAATTCTTCTTTTGATAGAGTTTTATCTAGCATTGAGTCTTGAACAATTTTTAATCCAAGTTCTTTCTTCATATTATTAATCGTACCCCAATATAATCTAACAATTTCTATTGGAGGATGATAGCAACCGACACCCCTAAAATCATCATACATTAATGGTCTATTAATCTCATCCTGCATTTTATATATTAAATGCGTCATTTTTTCTTTTGATGGTGTTTTCCCTTTTGATATAAATCCACACCAATCAACAAATTCAGACCAGCTCGTTATAGATTTATCTGGACAATTTTTTATATACCATCGTGAATCAGGTAAATTAAATTCATCTTTTCTTAAATCTGCACTAGATATTGGTTTTCCGTGTAATTCACTTCTCCGTATATACTCCGTAACCCAATAATTATAGTTATTAACATCAAAATTTATTAGTCTTGCTTTCCCCATAAATATTTCCTCATTTCTCCTCATCCAACAGAAATAGGAGAGAAGTGCGAATGAGGTTACACTTATCCGAAAGCTCATGACTTCTTTCGTATCTCTCCATAATTCTCATAATTAGCCATGACACTAATCATGAGTATATTCATTTATTCTCTACGCATCCGCGCAAAGAATTATAAAAACGCAGCACATTGTACTCGAAACAAATACCAATTAAGGTACGCATTGCTTAGCAGGCAAGCTCCAGTCCTCCTGGATTTATGCTGCAAATAATTTTCCAAAATAGGACTTATAAATCCGCTTTTTGCAATAATTCCGGATATATAAATCCATGATTCTGCAAATAATCAGTTGTAACTACCGAAATAAATCGTTTAAAATCGGTAATTACAACTATGGAAATATTTGATTTTCCCTTTAAATACAGTCTTTTTCCAAAAATATCTTCTTAATATTCTTAAAATAATTCTAATTCAATCTAAATATAACTTAGCCCATTTTGTATCATCAAATTGCTGCTTTATATTCTCGACAACATATTCACCATTCATATATAAATATGGATTAGTAGCAATAGCAGTAACTTCTTTGTACACATCTTTTTGTGATGGAACTTTTATCTTTTTAACTAAACCTAATTTTTCAAATTCTTTAAACGCTTTTCCGAAATTTTTATAATCAACATCTAACAATTGACTTAACTTTTTTAAATTTAAATATTTTCCGTCATCATCATATAATGTACAATCTTGCATTCCTACATATTCGCTCATACGAATAAACCAATTAAAATCTCTATAAGATAAAACTTTATCTAATTCATTAATACTTCTTTTATATAACTTCACGAATTTCTCCCTCTTCATAAATTGAGTTAATTTACGACCATTATTATCACTTTTCGGTAAACTCGGAAGTTTTATTTTACTATCATATGGTAACTCAGTAATTTCTCCAGTTGTTTTATCATAAACAACAAAATTACTTGATCCATATATTTTAATTAGTTGTTCAATAAATTTTTCTTCTTTTGTTTTTGTATCTTGCATATGTATTCACTCTTACCCTTAATTAAACTTGTATTGTTTTACAATTTTTTCAAGTTCTGGGGAATCATTAAAATAGAATACATTTTTTCCACTACCATTTGTGTTTGGTCGCATATCAACTAATACAAATCCGTTCTGCATTAGAACACCTGCAAGTTTCATGCTGAAAATTGTTTTTAATTTTCTTTCATTCATATGTGTTATTCTCCTTTTGCATTTGAATTTTTATGTTTTGTCCCATATAACACGCTGCACGTTCACGTGTAGCGTAAGGTGTGGAAAGTTGGAACAACTTTGCATGCCTTTATAGCCCCGCAGGGTATAAGAAAAGAACCTGCAAGCTGTGACACTTACAGGTCCTGAATAACAAAATATCTAAATTATTACAAAATATTCCAAATATCTGCAATTTCATCTAGCAGATCGTGAACTGTTGCTTTATCAGACGCATAGAAACTATAACTTGAATATCCATGATCATTACTCTTGCTAAAAGTGAATCCATGCATATCACCATTATCATCCTTTAGGATTCTTACTCCGTCACCGCAATGGATTCGGTTATATTCGTCATCAATATCTTCACCAATTTCTACTTCATATTTAGCAGAAGCATCAGGATAAGATTTAATTACTCTTGAATTTACATTATCCATAAAGTAAACAATATCTGCACCAGACAAGATATACTGACAGTTATGTTTTAATCTTTCGCAGAAAATTTCACCATCACAAACACGAATCTCATATTCGTCATCGTATTCTGAAGACTCTGGAGATGACAATTCAATTTCCTTTAAAACATAATCGTAATACACAAGTTCACGAATAATCTCACATGCATCTTCATATTTCGCTACAACTGCAACAATCTGATGTTTGTCCATATCTTCAATAGTATCGTTTACTTTTTCGCAAAATTCTTCAATACTTTCAAATCTGTATGTTTTCAAAAAAATCACCGCCAGTCTAATTAGGCAAGTTCTTTCTTAAAAGCCGAACTAAACTTACATTTTGGAATATCCTTTTCTGGAACATTTACTGTTTCACCTGTCTGTGGTGATCGAGCAGTAGTAGCGTCCTTATGTACCTTCTGGAATTTACAGAATCCATAGAAATCTACTTCTCCATCTTCCTTAATTCCTGTTTTGATAATATCCAGAACTGCTTCTACAATTTCTCCAGCTTCTTTCTTTGTCATTTTTCTCTGTTCTGCAAGTTTAGCAATTACATCAACTTTTTTCATAGTTATAAATCTCCTTTTATTCTTTCTAAGTTTTTTAAAATTAAAAAGAGGGTAGTAGCCATAATGGTCCACTCCCTCATATGAATAATACATGCTTCGTCCTGAAGTCATGTTCCTTTGTATAAAATTATTTTAATTCAACAGGATAATACGCCATTACGCCATCAGAATTGCAAATGCATATCATCTGAGATGGCTTTCCTGTTAAACGTTTTTCAATTGTATATTGATCACCACATCCAGCAAGCGATCCGCCGCGAATCATTTTGACTCCATTCACTTCGTCAACAGAGCATGTGTGTAAATGACCAAACAAAATTGCATATGGGACAAATCCAAGAGCAAGACATAAATTCTGCACACCAGATTTATTATAGGAATCCATATCTCCATGAACTCCAATATAAGTTTTATTCCTAATTGAAATATCAACAATGCCTGTGTCAATATTTCGTTTTAATACATGAAAATTTCCGATATGTTTCAGAGATAATTCGACAGCCCAGCTAATTAAATCATCAAGACGCTCATCATGAATTGCATCTTCTTTTTTATCAATCCTCGTGTGATTCCCGACTACACTGGTCATGAATACAACTCTAAAATGTTTAGACAGTTCATAGCAAAAAGATGAAATTAGTTCAGTAGCAATCTTAATTTGTTCAATTACATTTTCTCTATTTGTTACTTGAATGGACTTGTGTATATTTCCTGAAATAAGATCACCCTGTAATGACACATAGCATTTTTCAGAATGATGTGTTTTTTGAATAGAAATAATATGATCTATTAATTCATTTAATCTATTCTTTGCAATATCTGTATTATATTTTCCAAAAACAGAATTAAATGTTTGACCAATATGTAAATCACTTAAAATAACTAACAAATCATTATCTGAAGATATATTTACTTCTTCATGCTTATCAAAATTAACTTTGCCAAGAGAAGTAAGTTCTTCTTCTAACTTATCAAGCTTTTGTTCAACTCTGGCATCAATATAATTCTGCTTCTGCCATGCATTTCTTTCATCACGAAACTGAATCTTTTTACGCTCAATTTCTCTTTTTTCAGCCATCGTCTTTTCTGATTCTATTTGATCAAAATTAGATTTTGTGTATTGCGAAGCACCGGATGATTTACAATATTTTTTATTGTGTTTTCTGTAAAAACTCTCACCGTAATTATATCCGAGGATGGCGTTAAATAACTCTGCCATATCAGTCCAGGTACCAATCTGATCTTTATCTTTTGAAACACGGAAGATGAATTCATCGTCAGTTTCACCGTCAAATCGTTTGTATTTTTCAAAAAAATTTATAATGGACACATCCCTTCTAATTATTCTTCATCATCAGAAGAGTCTGGTTCATCCAGGTCCTGTTCATCTTTTGTTTTTACATTCAATTCTATAATGGCTCCATTGTATTCCCTGAGAAGCTTAGAAAGGTCCTTCTCTTCTCCGTCAACATCCATAGTCATTGTATCTGTATCAATAATTCCTGCAACCTTCATTGCTTTTGTAGTTGTAAGCTTATAACTAAAACTCTTAGCCATTTCCTTTTCCTCCTGTTTTCCATCAATTTTTAATCAAATTTTCCCTATAAAAATAGAAGAGTGGTTAATAACACTCTTCCTAAATAATTTCATCTACAATCCCAAGACGCTTCATTTCATCTGCGTCCATCCAATATTCTTTTCGCTCAATCTTTCCATATAAGTCTTCATCGATTTTAGTATGGGATAAAATATAATCTTTAATTTTATCTTCGTAGTGCTGTGAAAAATCAAATGCGTCCTTTACAGCGTGTACAGATCCTTCCATGTATTGTGAACCGCTATGCAGAAGACCAACACTAAATGGGTGGCATACTGTTTTAACATTTGGATTATTTTTCCCTGCCATAGCAATTAAAAATCCCATAGATGCTGCCATAGACATAATATGGATAATTACTGGTGATTTTGCTTTTTCAATCTGGTCAACGAAATTGAATCCACTATAAATTTCACCACCAACAGTACTAATAAAAATTTCAATGGGTTTGTTTGTCCCATCGTTATCCATTTCTATAAATGGAAGAATTGCTGTTTCTAAAAGCCCATCTCCGATTTGCTCATTGATAATAATCTTTCTATTTTTTAAATTTTTGTAGTATTGGTATAAGACAATATCAGGTAAACCAGTTGGTTGTAACGCAGACAATAAATCATCAATACTTAATTCCATATTTTTACCTCTTTAAACCAAAACATTTTTCCATGTTTTCATATTTTTAATATCATTTCCTGCTTTCAACAATTCTTTTGCTAAAAAACCATTGAAAATTACTTTTGTTTTAATAAAAACACCCCTAATCTAATAAATCAGCCATTGCAGCTGTTTCACTTCGTTCTGTTTTTTGAAGCTGAACATATCCAAACTTTTCGTGCCCAGCAAGTTTCTGGACCGTAGACAGAAGACCATTGTTCATCCTAAAAAGAGTTGAATCAGTCTGCTTAAAATCACCATTCATCCAAAGTGCAGACCCTTCTCCGACTCGTCCAATTAAAAGCTGTACATGTTCTTTTGTAAGATTCTCTGCTTCACTTACATAAATAATTGTATTTTTAATATCACGCCCGCGAATATATCCAAGATGTTCAATTTCAATTGTTCCTGCCATCATCTGCATTTCTAAACCAGTTTCGCCACCGAGATGATCAGCTAATGGCATAGCATATGGTAAAAGTTTTTCTAATTTTGTACCTGGAAGAAAACCAACATCATTTGCGTCTTTCACTCCAATTGCATTACGAACATAAATTAACTTATCAAATTTTCCTTCGTCAATTAACTTAAGTGCATTTGCGATCATTAGATAATCTTTGCCACTTCCAAAGCGACCTGAGAGTACTTTTATTGTTTCATCTTTGTTCTGAAGCATATCAAATGCTAAAACTTGTTGTGGGTTTCTTGGCTTAATTTTCCCCATGAAGTGACTATTAATTTGTTTATAAGCAACGGCATGGTATTCATTGCCATCCCATTTTCTATAATCAACAATTTCACCATCAGATTTATGAATAATAAGATATTCGTTAAGAAGTGAATTATAAATATTTTCGTTTAAGTGTAAATAAAAATAACTCATTTCTTCATCAGAAAGAGTTATTTCTTTATAACCTGTATATTCATCAATATTTTTTACAATATTAATTTCATTTACACCTTTCGTTGTCAAATGAAAAATATTTTTTGAAATAAATTTGCAGTTTAAATCATCTGTACAAACTACAATAGGAGAGTAATTGTTGTTATAAAAATATGCAGAAGATAAAATAATATTATCTGGAGTTTCCTCTAATGAAAATCCAGCTATTATTTCTTTTACTTCTTTTGTATTTGCAATTACTTCATATTCTCCAAAATATTCATCAAGTAAATGTGCAACTTGACGCGCCTTATATTTTACTTCATTATCTTTTTTTCCTGAAGTTTTAATATTTTCAATTTCTTCAAGAGTCTTTTGAGAAATTACAAATGACTCTTTAAATGCTTCTTTCTGTAAATTAAGAAGAGCATTGGTATCTAGGAATAATTTGTATTCCAATAATGGATACCACCTTTCATTTTAAATTTTGCATTATGTTTATTTTACAATGCAATTTTTACGATAATTTCTAAGCAGACGCATATTAAATCCGCTTTCTGCCAGATAGTATTTTCTTCGATGCCTTGAGTCAGTATGGCTGATTCCGCCATATCCCCAGTTGACTCCTTTTGATAAAAGATAATCTTTTTCTTCTTTACTAATTAGTACTATAACTAACATCCCTTTCATTATAAATTCTCTCCTGGTCAGGAGAGTATAGACTGACTCGATAGGACTTGAACCTACGACAATCTGATTAACAGTCAGACGCTCTACCAACTGAGCTACGAGCCAAAATAAAAATCCCATATAAAAGTATGAGATCCTTACTTTCTGATAGGCTGAGATATTGACCTAACAAACTACCGTCTATTGCCGTTGGAGACAATTCATCACACAACCGATTAAGTTGTAGGTAGCAACGACACTAATTTTGAGAAAATTAGCAAAATCTTGCAATGAGGCATTATAGATTTCCTTTCTGCACATTGTCCCTTGCGAGGTTAGGAGATTGCAGTCTCTTACAGTTGCACATAATTGTACTTTCTTGCATGTCACTTTGCGAGTTCCATGCATGTTCATGTTACAGAACAATAAGTCGTTTGTTTCCTCAAAGCCGCACACACTTTTGCTTACCATTTGATATCTTAAACCTTTATCATTGTAATATAAAAACCTATCTATTTATAAGTTTTTCATCAAACAAAAGAATGTGTTTTATGGATGATGAGGTGTACATTTGACCATACGCGCCTTTTGAGCACGTCCCAATCATCACCACCCTGTTCGACTTGCGATCGTCTTACTTCTTGGATCAATACCTATCTTTCGACTTGAGATATCAATTCCAAAATACAACCAGCACTTATATTTGCGATATTCGCACCAATTGCCCATAAATCATCCCCACATTTCTGTGTTAATACAGTGCCTGTCTCAAGACACCCTCCTGACCGTTCCATTAGCAGTAGCCCTCTGGATTTAGGTTAGGAGTAGATCTTATGCGTTTTCCGTCAAACTGTATTAGAAATACAGTCGCAGCATTTTGCCACTTTATACATATCACTATGCTTATTTCTGCCCAAAAGACAACGATCCGAAACCGACCGTTCCTACAAAGTAGGAGAGTCGCATACTCAGGTACCGCCCCTGACTGCACAAACTTATGAGATTTGTAAGAACTCTATGTCTACTGTATGCGATATATACTGGCAACCGCTTTCGTAAATAAACGATCACCAGTATTGAAAAAGAGGTTCATGTATGAAAACATACATGACTTATGAAAAGAGAATATAATAAACTGACAGCAGATGTTTTACCCACTGCCAATATGAAATCTTAGTAGAGGATGTACCTAAACATCCTCTATAATTCTCCAGTAAAGGAGTATTATCATACAGCTGTTGCTTATTTATATTCCGCGTATGCAAATAATAGCGGAGAGGATAATTGTGTTGGTATTACGAATTTCGCACGCAAGTTTATTCTTGAACATGTTAGTCAAGCATCATTGCCCACTTTCTCCTCATAAGGGGGCATTAGCAGAATGTCTGTAAACCGCGTAAAATGGGCATTTTTTACATATTTTTCGTGCTCGCTATGTACAAAAATAGTGCATTTTTAACAGTTTTTCGAAAAACATTTTAGTAAATTTGACGAATTTACTTCATATAAAACCTTTAAAAGTAAGGATTTATTTTTATTTAATGTTGTGATTATCTGTTTTTGGGTAGATTTTATGTTAGGGGTAATTAGGAATGCACGATCAATCATCCAAGAGAATAGACCAAGATAATTTTTTGAAATTTTAATTTTTTGAATATCCGAGATAAGGTCATCAAAATCTTTTCTTAATAGTAAATAATCTTCTGACTCTGAATTATTTAAATTTGTCTCATATAAAGTAATTGAATATTTTGAAATTAATTCTTCAACCTTCTTGCAGGTTCTAATATTATTTGCCATATCATATTTTTTAAAAAAGTAGGACATAGGAAGGGTAGAAGATGAATGATGAAATTCAGACAAATCAAGATTATATAAATAATTCATTGGACAGGACAAATCTTCATTAATATTTTTCTTATTAAAATTTTTCTTTATTAGTAGCCAAAAAGATGGATATAAATTCGTTTTCAAATCCAAATCATTCTGGATTCGTTTTATCTCATTAGATAAATCAATGTCAAATCTTCTTTTTGCATTATCAATGGCAACCTGCGCTAATACACTTAAAATACAGACATAATCTATAAATTTTTTATCATTATAGTTACAAGAATATGTACGTGCAATCTGAGCAAGATTACTTGACAAACCAATATCTAACTGAGAATTCGCAAGATTATTATCTATCATGGCATAATCATCCATGGTTCGATTATATTTTTTCGTATCTCGCGGAATCAGATTAACAATTGTCGGCGAATCTGAATAGCAGTTCTTTGCATGTTCTACAATATCTGGCTGATTAGTTGTATATCCAGAATCTGAATCCATATCCATCCCATTGTTTCTGTCTTGTGCGTCAGTTCCGTTCATATTAATTGCAATACATTGTCTTCCTAAATTGAAGTACTTCTCCAAATTTCTATGATAAGTATTATGAAGATATGTAAGATTATTTTGGCTGTTGAATGGACTTCTGAAGAATGCTAAATATTCGCCGCTATTAAACCGTTCTGTATAGCATTGAATGGTTCCTGGCTCAACAAAAAAAGTATCATCATCATCTACTGATTCCTCTTTCCCAGATGCAGCATAAAGCAACATAGCATAAGGTGATCCAACGACAACTAAGTTTTCTGCATTCTGAATTATTTTTCCACTTTTCATATTAAGAACATAGGTTTCTATTATTTTTCTTCTTCGCCTTCTAAAATAAGAGCTTCTTAAAAAATCTCTGTTCTGATTACATAAAGCAATAAGAACTTCAAAGTCATTAGAAAAATTTTTATTTTGCTCTAGATATTTTAAAAAGAAATCATCATTTTGCTTTAATTTATTTATATATTCAACACTTTCTTTTACAACATTCTCCATAATAGAATTATCTAAGCAATTTACCATTTGATAACTCATTCTTTGTACTTCGCCGAGTTTACTTTCATGAGCTGTTTTAACAATTCCAAACATGCAATTATTTTCATAAACTCTTTCACACCAATAATCATAAGAAATATCAAACTTAAGCCACTTCATTGCATTATCTGTCGTAATTAATTCAATATCTTTTACATAATGTTCATTTCCAAACATATCTTTCACAGTAGCAGAGTAGTATTCATCTTTAAAATAGTCTTTAAAAAATTGTTGTATGTTAGTACTAAATGCAGCCATCTTACAAAAATGATGTCTTAATAGGACATATCCATTTCCCCATGAAGGAAATATTGCGCTATCAATTAAAGCTTGTCCATCAAACAATGTATTTTTTAATTTGTAATTATTAATATGTTCCGCATAACATTGCTTTTGTTCATCCGTTTTAATTGCAACAACCTTAGTGTTAAAATAACGGTCTACATCTTTTAAAATTAAAATATTTTTAGGATTGATTTTGATTTTACCAACAATTGCACTTGAAATAAGAGGGGCATATGCACTGATTTCTACAATAGGAGAATTTTTTTTAGGGAGTTTAATACCCATATATAAAAATTTAATTGCTTTTTTATATAAACGGTCACATATAAACATGCAAGATCCCTTTTTTGCTTTTCCTGTACTTCTATATAACATTTTATAATGAATCATTTCTCGTTTTACAATATCACCATTCTTTTTTCGTGTAATATATTCTACATTTACTCCATCATTATAAAATATTTTTCGAATATCTTCTTTTGAATGCTTTTGATATTTTTCTTTATTCTTTTTTGCTTCAATAAATAATTGGGATAATTTATGACGTTTATTTTTCTTTTTTTGGATTTGAGTAGGATAATTATAAGATTTTGCAATTTTATATTCTGTTCTTGCTTTAACGGCAACTTTTTTTAAATGCTCAATTTCTTCTTCATAAGATCTAGAACCAAAATTAAATTCCAGACATATTAAATCTCTGGTGGATTCTTCTTTCCAAACCTTTAAACCATTTTCTTTCAGATAATCACCAAACAAGCTGTTGGTAAACATTGCATCTTTATATTCGTAGTGATCTCTGACTCCATTATTATATTCGTATAATGTACTGGCTTCAATATTTTTTATTTTAATTCCGAATTCACTCATTCAGTATATCACCACCAATCTAGAACTTAAATGTTTGATCCCAGAATTCTTCTTCTGAATCATATCCGCCATAATCCAAGCTTTCTGCATAACTTGAATTTTCTCTGGAGATAGCTTCCCAATAACATTCTTCAATATTACCGCATTTTTTACAGTTGTAATTATTTAAACATTCGTCCTCGAAAATATTGTATTTAAGTTCTTTCATTTCAGTTCTCATCTGATCTAGCTCTTTCATTTCTATTCCTCCACAATTTTGTATAATCCTTCACCACTATAAACGATCAGTCCGTAACAATGTAATTGCATTTCTTTAAACATTTCGCCAATCATTTTATAGTCATCTATAGGTTCTTTTGTTTGAACCACATAAATATCATCTTCGTCTCTAATGGCTGCGATTAGATAATTTTCTTCATTTATTGCAAATACAGCACAGTGATCACAGTCATTATCTTCAGCCATTCCTTTGCAGAAATCCTTCACATCTTCATCATCATATAAACATAATTTTGCTTTTTCACCACATCCACAATCACATTCTGGAGCTTCTAAGATATTATATTCCTGATCTAAATCACACCAATATAACGTAAGATTATCTAAATTCCATGTGAAATTAATTACCTGCTTTTTATTTAACTTCCATCTACTCATATGTATTCTCCTCTAATAATTTTTCATTGCATGTCCAACGGTCCATCGAAGAGCAGAAGCAGTTTGTTGAATTGATCTGCCTGGGCAAATAAAATCATTTTCTGATATTAAATTAGATGCATATCTATGGAATTCTTCGCGACTTGGAATAAGAAGTGTGTTATGGTTCTCTGTTGTTTCTGTTTTTGTCATTATTATTTGTCTCCTTTAAATTAAAATATTTTTCGTTCATCTCGATCAGTCCTTTCTGAAATGAGATTATTGTATGTTTCTTGATTTTTATGTTTATTAAAGGGAAGTGTGAATGAAGATATTTCCCTATAATAGTTATTCTCCATTTATTTCACATAAAGTTAGCACACGATCTTTAATAATAGATTTCATTGCTGCATATAATTCTTCCTTTCAAATAATTATCATCATTTCTTTATTCTCCAGATGAATATGCTTCAATCCATTCTTTTAAAAGCGATCGCATTCGAATACTTGGAATATATACCCAAATCTCTTTTCCGTCACGAATTGCAGATCTCCATATGAACTGAAGCATTTCGGAAAGTGCATAACCATCCCCATCAACAACAATACCATTCATTGTAAAGAAGTTTTTCACAAATGGATTTAAATATCTATTTACTGGATATACGACAGATGTACGATCTTTATATTCATTTGTTGATCTGGAATTTAATGGGAGATAACCTTTTGTATATCCTTTTCCTTGAAGATATGATTTGTAATCTTTGAATGTTGTCCAAATATTATCAGAAGAGCAATCGTTTCGCATATTCCTAAAGAAATTTGAAATATTTTTTTTCAGAACCTTGATTGAATTATTATTTTTGTTTCTGTAATACCAAGTTTTCGATAAATCTGTTTCACGATCACCAATAAGATTTAATTTTTCGTTATCACAAATATGTATCAATTCTTGATAATTATATTGAAGATATTTTATATTTGGGTCATATGGTACCAAATGATAATTGGTTAAGTTGTTTCCTGAAACAGACCAATAAATATATTCTAATCCGTAATAATCATAATAATATCTTTGAAGTTGTAAATCGAATTGGTATGTTAAAATATAAATTTCACGAAACGAATTAAATGTCTCAATTGGAAATAACCATACCATCAAACTATCACCATAACTAACCAAACTCCCTAATTCACAAAGACGTTTTTCATTATCAAATTTACCAACATAATCTTTATATTCTTCTTTCCAAATAAGTTGTTTTGTTTCAGGGTTTATATCAATGTATGTGTTTTTTAATATCTCATAATCTTGTTTTGATAAAGTATATTCTTCTATTACATTTGCGACTTCATCCATAATAAGAATATAATTTTGTGCTCTACACAGATCAATTAACTCATTATCAAATTTCTGAAATAGTGCATGAGTTGATATTATATTCTCTCCTTTATTGATTAACTTTTTTAAACTATCCAATTTTGTTTTTTGATTTTCAAATTTAGGAGCTTTAAAATTTTTATCTTTACAATAAGCTCTATATCTTGTAATTTCATCAAGAAATGGAGTTATTACTAAAAACTTTTCATCCTTAGAATCATTTATATAATTCATAATTGACTGTGTTTTCCCTGCTCCCATAATCGCATCTACAATATTTACCTTACAATTAAATTGCATAAAATTCCTCCCATTTTTTTAGCACCTTTTTTATAAAAAAAGTGATATAGGTAAAACCCTTATAAAATAGGCATTTCTTAAAATTTATGTTTTTCAAAAATATACTCAAAAGTGCTAAAATGATTTTAAAACCCCAGAAAATAAGGGCTTTTGAGGGGTATCCCTTATAGAAAGATATATAAAAAGTGCTAAAATTTATTTTTATTATTTTGAATCTTCTTTGGAATGTTGAACGTCAGTGAAACATGACAAAGAAACAATGTGAGCAAACCTACTGGATTTGCGAATATTGATAACGCCGTAGGCAATAATATTATTCTCTTTTCATAATTTATTTTTACATTATGGTTTTATATAAATCATGTAAACATTCGTAGACCTGCATTCTTGTTAGATTATATTTAGGGATTATAAATGAAGAACTACAATCATCTGAATATGCTATATTTTTTCTTTGTCCATTATATTTCTTAATGCACTTATTCCAAAACCCTCGTGAATCAATTAATGTTTCTCCAATAATGCATTTTATTTTATAATGAGAAAATATATATTCTATAATTTTATAGCCATAATATTGTTTCTGGTATTCTGGATAAATTAATAAATTACACAATAAAAATAAGTTCTTTTTTATCATAAATTTTATAGTTCCAATTGTTTTAGTACCACTTATGATTTGATATTCATATGGGTAATATTTTGTTTTCTTAAAATGTATTTTATATATTGTAATCATTCCTTTCTTTTGTTTCTGGTGAAAGATGATTTAATAAACGTGATGATTTAGCTGGTAATATCTTATTCTCTCTTGTGAAATAATATTTTTTATATTTTAGAACTGGGTATATATTTGACATATATCATTTCTACATCAGTTTTTATGTACCTCTGGTCCGTGTTTATAAATGGCATGATATGAAATATTTGTTACTTATAATTATTTGATTAAATTTGAGTTTTTGGATATTATTTTCAATTTTTATATGTTCATGGTAAAGTTGGTAGGGTAGTGGTGTAAAATTGATTTTTGCTCTGTAGAATGGATTTTAAGTAAAGGATTATGTTTTATTATTCTCTGTGATGTTATGTAATGAATTGTCTTACCCAAAATTTTTTCTTCGTTCCTCAGAAAAACCGTCCTTTAATCAAAGGGACTATTTTTTAGAATCAAAGATTCTGGATTGATTTTTTTATTTGAAATTTTATTGTGAAATATTTTTATTGGACTGTGTTTGAAGAGTGTTTTAATATGATCAGAAATATTTCCTTACCTAGATCCTTTGACTAAATTTAATTATATTGTTCTAAAATTGATTTTTATGTCTTGGGTGATAAGTTGTTAAGGTAGAAGATTTTGAAATGAAATTTTGTTGTTTTATTGCAATTTAATCAAAGGATATTTTTAAGACGTATTATAATAAGAAAAGACCACTGTTTTGTAGTGGTCTTATTTTTACGGGTGTTTTGTTGGAGAAAAACTGCGATTAAAATGCCATGGTGGCAAGGATACGGATTGTATATGAATAAGAGATGAAATTTTTATCTGCTTCTATACAGCCAGGAACGATTTTATAACTATTTGATAATCCGGATGCTCTTGATCCATCAGCTGCGATAGGTGTGACAACAAACTTATATGTAATATTTTCTTTTTCACAAAGAGCAGAAAATTCTTTTTTATAATCTTCAAATTTGTCCTGGTTTATTGGCTTACAATACAGGGTTTCTTTGGTATAGCTGGATTTTTTAAATAATCCGGTCGTATAACGTTTTACATCTTTTGTTAAGGTTAAATATTCTCTTAAATAGCAATATTGTGTTGTATTTGGATATGGAGGGAACATTACAGTTACTTCATGCAATCCATCTGAAGAAGTGTAGTAATCTTGCTGCGAGACTGCAAATTTAATTTGTTCTTTAATGGAATCGAAGTCATCTCTAGCATCTTTTTGTGCCATTGATGGTTCCGAAGAATGATTATTTGAGATCATTGAGTTAAGTTCGGATTTAAGAGTATTTTCCTGCATATTCGTGGTCCTTTCTGTGGAGATATTGGTGTTTAAGTATAGTTTACTCTGATTTTGTAAGAAATGGAAGTGGGGATGGTTTTATGTTTTTGTATTTTTTATGGTCCAGATGGTGCATCGGTAAAATGTATGAAATTTCTATGTATTTGGATGGTAATAAGATAGGAAGTGTGAAAAATATGGTTCGAAAATGGTTGGATAAAGGGTGGATTTTGCTGAGTTTTACTGTGGATTTACGATATCTTGTCCGATAAGGGGATGGAATGGTGAGAGATGGGTTTGACGGGGATTTTACTGAGGATTTTGGGTGTTGGGATTTTTTGGATTGGAAGATGAGATGGGAGAGGGAAAAAATTTGAAATCTGAGATTTTGAGTTGGTGTGTGGATGAATCAGCTTGTTAGACATGGCAAACAGAACACTTGTTCCTTAGTTTTAACTACCCCCTATTAGCTTGCATAAACGAAAGTATGTTTGTCTAACAGTCAGTTTTCCCCGTAAAAACTATAATTTTCACAGGCAGTAGACAATTTGAAACAATTTAGAAAATTCAGAATTTTCAGTGTAAAATAAAAATTTTCTCTTGATTCTGAAAAGTGCCTACAATTCAAAATTTTTGACCATCTGGCTGCGAAAATGTATATATAATTTTGAAAATAGTATATGAAACAATGTGAAAACGATTTCATTTATCGTTTTTTTGAAACTTTTTATAATATTATCAAATACTTATCAACAAATGTGGATAACTTTCAGAAAATTGTGGATAAAAGTTTACAATTTGTTCACTTTTCAACCGCAATACCACTATTATCTATATAATTACGCTAATTACACACATACCACACACAATAACAAACAACTATATATAATCTGCGCACAACTCAATACAATTCCCATATAACTGCATACAATTCACTACAATACACTTATATCTTCATCAAACACGCTATAGCATCACTACAACTATGACTATTGCGCTACACTTTCATACTTAATACCTTTATTATCATACATTACTATCATTATCATAATAATATTATATACTATCACACTAATATTATATATAATCATCTACCATTATAATAATATTACATACAATAATAACACTATTACATAATATACTATACAATACTACATAATATACCATATAATCAATACACTATACTATATTATACATAATTGTACACACTATTCAAACAAGATCATAAATTGTCTATACAATTACTTATTTCATCCAACCCAGATCCAGCTCACAACTAAATTATCTGATAATTTATATAATTGTCTATACAATTTCCTGGAAGTGATCTGGCAGCACACCCACATACGTTTATACACCTTTACTGTCTAAATCTTTTCTTATAAGTTCCTTTAAATAGGCGTTTGCGCTCTGGTTTGTTTCTTCTAAATAGGTTTTCAGGCGTTGTCCTTCTTCAATTTCATTCTTTCTATATTTCACGGCAAACATGATACTTTGTGCATCTGCTTTTTTTGTAGCTCTTTTTTGTGCTTCGGTTGTCATTTTCTTTTTTTTCTCCATTATATAGAAGTAATTCGTTTTTGATTAAATTCATGTTAAAATACATCAAGAAATATTGGTTAACCGGATAAATTTATCACTGGTATATTGGTTAACCATTTGTTATTCTATAGGCGTACCGAACAAATGGTACACACTTCACGGCGGTTGATTCTCAATCATACTGAACAGTCGTTCAAAAAAGTTTTTCAAAAAACTTTAAAAAATATCCTAAAAAGGTATTGACTGATACCTAAATAGGTGTTATGATTTAATCAATCCGCAAGGGTTGACAACCTACTGAAAAAGGTTGTAAAAAGCTTTTCAGACAATCAATAGTAGTTATTGATAGGTTGACAACATACCTAAATGAAAGTTGTCAGTTATCCATTTAATTCCAGTTAGGAAGTCTATAAAATGGCGGTACAGAGTCTATACCGATATAAGACTACCGAAGCGGACACCTACAAAGTAGGACACAAGTCGAAAACGGGTTGTGACGAAACAATTCCGGCGTGTATAGGGCGGATACACCACACCAATTAAATTGACGGTATAACATTCTAGTGATTTAAAAAAGTTGTTTCAACTTTATCTTGTGGTATTAAATTTACATATATTCAATCATGATTATTATATCACATATTGTAACGTGTTTCACGTAAAAAATCACGAAATTTACTTATAGAGGTTTGTTACTTTTCCATAAAATTGCATTTTGACCGATTGACATAGCAATAAAAAGTTTCACGGAATTACTAGCACTTTACAATAAGGTCTTTCAAAGTAGTCTGTATAAATCAGATGAACACACACCCGTATACGACCGGCGTATTCACTTTATATTTATAAAGGTTGTGAACTAAGCACATTTAGAAAAAGGTTCGACTCCTTTTACGGGTTTAGCGGTAAAACCGCTCGATACTAAAAATTATTTTTGCACCTATGCGTCAAATAGGGGAAAGAGGTATATTATGTTAAACGCTGAAAAATTCTATGTACATTCAAATTCTGTAAAAGTTGAAAAAGGTCTTGATTTTTATGAACTTACACGGTCTTTAGTTCGCAATACTGAACTTTCAAACGCTCTGAACAAACCAGCTTACAAAAATAACAAAGAAGTTCTGGAAAGTGCGCACATAGGTTGTGACGTTCTTACCATTGAAGAAGAAGTTATCTATACAACATTGAAAGAAGATGCTGGTGACTTTATTAAAGCACGTAAAGAAGTAATTGATTTAAAAGAAGAAGTCGAAAAGTGTAGACCGATTGAAGAAGTAACTTCTTTATGTCTTACTGACAGGATGCATATTACTTTGATGGCACATGCGATTTATAAGAATGTCTTGCTTGATGATGACATTTTTGATATTGAAAAAGGTGGTGTTGATATTTCCGGAGTAATTGCAAAATATTACACCAATGGCGGTTTAAAGGATGTCAAGAACTCTTTACGCCCAATTTTCAATAAACTTTTGGGTACAGAGGGTGACTACTTTTATGCTATCAAGACGAAAAAATCTGATTTTGGCGATCGTGAAATTAGACATTTTCTTGCTACTTTTGGCGGATCTGCAAAACGTGAAAGTACGAAGAAAAACAATAATGTCATTTTTGGTAAATATGACTATACCGATAAATCAGGAAATAAGAAAGTACAACTTTCTGCTTTTACAACTTTATGCGCGGTGGTTCTTGACAATGCTGATAAACACGAAGTTATCAAGCCAGAAGAAATAGAAGAAAACAAGTAGGATATCTGAAGATTCCAGGGCGGTTCGATTCCGCCCGTATCCTTTAAAAATAACACTACAACCACGCCATTTTTAAGGAGGCAATTATCATGGTAAAAAAATATATCCATAATCATGCACCAAAATTCTACGTGCGTCTTGCAAGTCATCCAGTAAATTTTGTAGATGATTTTACAGTTTATCAGGGATCGCTCTATGGACGTTTCCAGGAAAATGGGAAGCAAATTTTCTGGGTATGCGACTGCTATACATTTACAAAAGATAGAATGCAAATTCATATTTATACGGGATCATACTGGAAAAATATCTTTGTAAATTCAGAACATCCATGCTATAAGTATGTCAAGTTTGCGTTAAAAAAAATAGGGAAAGTCCCAAAAATACAGCGGGAAACTATAACTTTTGCAGATTGCCAGAACCTTATGAAGGCAAATGCGCGTCATAAAAAGGGAAGCGGTTCACGGATCTGTACAAACCAGATTAACAATCCATTGCACTGGAATGAAGTAACAGAACTTGCGCACTGGTACGGAAAAGGGAACGCAAGTGTAGTAGGGAATAGTATTCCAGTTTAGAAAGTGAGGTAATCAAAATTAAAACGCAAATCAATTCTATGTACTATAGAGTAATATTATATTATACTATTGTATAGTGCATAGAATTGCACTGGGAAGGAGGTGACTCCTTTGTTAAAAATCAGTGAATGGTCCATCAAACGCAGAATAGAATCCTTGCGCCAAATGGATAGAATGCTGTCTGAAATGAACGTGGCAAGCAGGTATACTATTTGGCAATCCTACGGTGGTGGACTAAAGGCAACGGCAGAAGAAACAAACGCAAATTGGGAAAGAATTGCGAAAGATGATGAACTCTATCAGAATGCAATTTTTTGTTATATGGTGTGTACTTTGGAAAAGTATACACTTTCCGGTTTTGAAAACGTAAAATAATTCTGCCTAAATTGGGACAGGGGAATCTTGTCCCTTTTGAATTGAAAAACGCAAAACTATATGCTAATATGGAGGTGATAATGAATGGAGGCATATAGAATGAGAGTAGAATATAATAGATTATTTGAGAAATTAAAAGCAGAAGGAATAACACAGAAAATGTTCAAAGAGAAAGTCGGAATAGGTGGAACGACTTTCAAAAAATTAAGAGAAAATGATTCTGTGACCACGAATACGATCTGTAGTATTTGTGATTATTTCCAGTGTATGCCAGATGACATCATGGAATGGATTCCGGATTCCAACTATGAAGATAAGCAAAAAGTGAAAGCAGAAGTCCAGGCTCAAATTGCCGAGCTTCAGCAACAACTAAAGAACCTATAAGGAGGAAAATCATGAGAAACAATACTTTAGAGAAGTTATTTTTGTCTCTTTCAAACGCAAAATACAATCCGTCATATGATGAAGAAAGCGAAAATATTCTTGTAGCAGCTGACGGATATGATTGGGAAATTTGTGAATCCGCAGCCATGGAATATTTTGGTGTCAAAAGAGAAGATGGATTCTCTGAGCCAGAATATTATTCTTGCAATGGAATTGAAGAGGTGTTAAATCTCTTTCAATAAAATATAAATAAGAAAAGAAAGCATCTAACGAAAATGTTAGGTGCTATTTTTATACTCAAAATTAAGGAGGAAATGAAAATGAAAAAATCTACGAGAACGGAAATTATAAATTTTGCCATGGCTTGTTCTCTGGCTGCAATTGCGATCATGTCCGGAGAATCACTCGGTAAATGGAAAATGGAAAAGCAGATCAAGAACCTTTACCCACTTTCTGCCCGAATTGTATCAATCAATGAAACGGCAGACGAAATTACGGCAGAAGATTCAAACGGAAATCTGTGGGGATTTACCGGAATAGAAGATTATGCGATTGGTGATACAGTCGCGCTCATTATGAACAGCAAAGGAACACGGAATATTAAAGATGACGAAATAGTATCTTCCAGGTATTCCGGCAACGCAAATGACTGGTGGAAAGAATACTGTGATTCTGATACTACAATTGTAGATTGGAATGTAAATGGAAATGAACTTGCGTTCATGACAAGCGACGGTATAGAACTGTATGCCGAGAAAACAGAGAGTATATATAAGTAATATATTATATATAAACGCAAATCATAATAATGTTCAGTTAGAAAGACAGAGCGTAAAAGTTCTGTCTTTTTATAGTGCGCATTATTGTACACAACATCAAAAGCGAAACCAAAATTAGGAGGGAAATTACTATGCCAAAATCAGAAGCAATCAAATATCAGTCATGGAGAAACAATCAGCTCCGCAGACAGAAGGCAGATCGTGAAGCTACCGTATCTGCAATCATTTCAGGAGTCCTTATGATCCTGATTCCGTGTTTGATGGTAGCACACAAAATTTACTTCGGTTAGAAGGGAAAGGAGATTAAAACATGAAATCATGGAAGAAAGATATCAGAATCCTCGGTGATGACTTCGGGTTATCACGGTCACTGGTAAAAATTGCAATTAAAAAGGCAGAAGAGAAACCGATTCCGCAGTTTTATAACGGAAATGAAGATAACTTCCGGTATAACGAAGCGCACCGAATTATTATGCCATATATTTTAGACATATAAAGAAGGGAGAATAAATGGAAAACATAAACAAGTCCATTGCGGTAGATATTCTTTCAGCATTACCGGAATGCAAACGTAGAACATTGCTAAATGCATGTAATCGGAATAACTATTTGACATCCTTTTATGGACTTCCAGATGCGAAAATGGAAATCTATAAAGAAGGATTCTATCTGAAACTTTCCGGTACACGGTCGCAGTTTGCGGTTTATGCCAGGGATAATGATGGAATTTTAGAACCACAGCAACGCAAACCGAAAGAATCAGAATTATATAAGTTATATACAGATTCATTCAAATTATATGAGTCTGATTATAGAGCATTAAATTTATAAGGAGGGAAAACTAATGGCAGAATGGAAAGTAACACGGATGATTCGCAAAGAGAAAGTATATGCTCTTTGTAACAGGCTCGATCTGTACACAAGAGGAGATTGTAAGGCATACGAAAATATGCTGAACATTTTATGCGATGTTCCGAGTCCTACACTGGATGATTATGAACTGATCTTATATGACATTCTCAATCATTCAGATTTAGAACCGTTATATGAAAAGTATGGTGAAGATTATGACGGTATTACAGAGATTCTTATGAACGATCTGATAAATGATTGTTCGACATTTGTAGTAGAAAAAAGGAGGTAAAGGCAAATGAGAACTACGAGAACATTCCAGGTAAACAACGCAAAGGCAGGACTTTTTAAAGAATACTGTCGTGATATGCACATCCAAACGGAAATCATTCCGGAAGATGGTTTCAAGACATTTTATTGTCTGATGGATGAAGTGGAATTTGGCAACGCAAAACTGTTCCGCGAAGCCAGATGCAAGCCAGAACCAGAGAAGCGGAAATCACGGATTTCTGTGTACATTATAATAGAAGAAACACGGTAGTTGATAAAGAGAAATATAACATATATAATATATGTATTATAATAAGAAGGAAGTGATAATATAATGTCATTTACACGGAAAGAATATAAAGAACTTGGTGAGATGATTGCGAGAAGCAAAAATGATCCGAGTAAAAGGTTCATTTGTGACACAGCTACTGGTTTGTTAGAAGATGTTAAAATAAGTGAATTTGATCAGCTTTTAGAAGAACAACTCAAAGATCCCGAATTTAAAAAAGAATGGGATGCGCTTCAGCCAGAAATGGAAGAAGCGAGAAGAGAAATTGAGACTCAAAGAGAGAAAGAGAATTAAGTACTAACACCTTACAGAAATATGTAGGGTGTTATTTTTGTGCAAAAAATTAAGGGAAAACAAAATTATAGAAAGAAAGAGGATAAATATTATGTGTAAAATTAACGGAAAGAAATTAGCAGAAATCAGAAAAGAAAATGGCATGACACAGAAACAGTTTGCAGAGGCTTTAGGTGTTTCTAAATCAGCTATTCAGAATTACGAAAGAGAACGGAACGAACCGACACCAGAAAATCTCAAAAAGATTTGTATGTTGTTAAAAATTAACCAGGGAGAAATTGAAATACACGAAATCGGATATGATTTCTTAAGAGATGAAGGGAAATTGACCTCTGCAATTAGAAAGAAAAGTGGATTTGTTCGTTATACTTCTCCAGAACAGACACAGGCATGGATTGTAAATAAACGGAAAGATGCGGAAGTAAAAATCAAAAGTGAAATTAAAAATGCGTTTAATTCTGCAATCGTAATTGCCGGTAAGAAATATATTTTAATCAACCCAACTTATATCAATATTCCGGATTGGCAGAGAGATACAGACAACGCAAAAACAACGGAAATTGCTGAGAATTTTGAAGATGCAAAATATGATCCAGTTAAAGTGTACCTTGTAAACGGAAAACTCTTTGTCGCAGATGGAGCACATAGAATCGTTGCCTTAATTAAAATTAACGAACAAAGATCAGAAGATAATCAGCTTAAAATTCTTGTAGAAGTTCTTAATTGCGATGAGTATGAAGCAGCCAGAATTTTCTTAGGACAGAAATCAGGCAAAAAGACCATGACAGTTAATGATATGTATAGAGCAGGAATTAAGGCAAACGTACCGGAATATGTACATTTTAAAGAACTATTTGAAAAACATAACATTCAGATTTCCGCAGAAAATCATTTGTTAGATAATCCGGTAGGCAGAATCACTCCATCATCCGCAGCGTTAAGATTAACGGAAAACAGTAGAGAAATGCTTGAAAGTATTATCTGTTTAATTAAGCAGTTGCATTGGTCTGGATCCGATAAGAGTGCATTTATTCTTAGAAACTTTCAGACGATTAAGAAACTGTATTCAAATTTTGGAAGAGAAAAGGTAAATACTAAATTACTGGAGCATTGTAAAGGTGCTGTCTACTATGAAAGCAAAATCTTTCCGGTTAAAAGTAACGCAGAAGTATATGATATTCTCGCAGAAGAAATCGCGAAATAAATCTAGGGAAATTAAATCACAGGAAAGAAGGAAACCGAAAAATAAATAAACCTTATATGTAAATAATATACCATTACATAATCACACTAATATTTAGATACCATGCAGACAAGGGAAAATATCTCTTGTCTGTATTCATGTAACTATTAGGTGCGCCAACGAAAGGAGAATAAGAGTATGAGCTTAGAAGCATTACGGGATATCCTCAGTTACGAGGAACTTGAGGCAGTCAAAGAATATTATGAAGAACAGTAGAAGGGAGAACATAAGATGTTACGGAAAGAGTTTTTCTTACGTATTTGCAAATATGCAAATGCAAATTGGAAAGCATATCTGTCTGGAACAGAATTGAACGAACAGGCAGAAGAGATGTTGGAAGAATATAAGATCTCAAAAGAAGAAGGGAAATTCACTTATGCAATGGGTGAGCTTATCTACAATCTTACAGATGAAGTTGTTGAAAATGCTGATGCAGAAGCAGAAGATATTTTAAACACAATCATGAATGATTTCAAAGTGAGGGAAAGCCATGGGTTTGAAACAGAATGATCTGATACTTCTGCAAAAAGGAAATGCAATACTTGCACAATCAGCCAATGATACGAAGTATATTGTATCAACGGAAAATGATGCAAAGTATTTCTCATATTGGTTAGACAGGGAAAGCAAAGCAGAAGTTCTACAAGAAGCTCTGGATTTCTTTCGGAGCATTACAGAAGAAGAGTATAAGAGGAAGGAGGATGTTTATGAGCAAGCGATTACCGCCAGTTCCTAAAAGGGAATTTGAAGCCAAACTAAAAGAAAATGGTTTTCATAAAGATCGTAATAATGGTGGTCATACCATTTGGGAAAGAACGCAAAGTATCTCAATCCCGATTCATGATAAAGAAATCAATGGTGGGATGGCTAAAAGGTTGACGAAAGAATATCATTTATAGAAAGGAAAATAATTATGGGAATTATTTATGATAAAAATGTAGAAGAGAAGGAACTATATTCTGCATACGGTATGACAGTATATGGAAAAGAGAACAGATATGATTCTGTATTTTCTCCGGAAGTAAAATCCGCTTATGTTACTTTACGGTTTACAAACGGAGAAGAAAATCTGGCAGACGTATATCTTGGGAATAGATGTGTATTTAAAACGACTTTTAATGATACTGTTGATGACTTCTTATACTGGATTAAAGAAGAGAAACCAAAATCTTATCAAATTGAAGATGCAGTATTTAAATACCTGTGTAACAATGATTCTTTATTCCGGACTAGGATTGAAAACATGAAGCGAAAGGAAAGAAAAAAGAAAGAAGCAGAAGAACGCACAGAAAAGTACAAGGTAGAAATGAAAAAGAAAAAAGAGTTCATTGAAGAGAAATGCAAAGAGAATAAATGGATGTTATACATTCACGATTATTATCCATATAGTGATGTGTATATTTTCAATCCTTTAAGTGAAGCAGCAAGAGAATTTATTTCTTACGCAATGGAATCTGAAAGTACAGTCAAATTGAATTATTATATTCAGTTTTGCGAAGAACATCCGGAGAATAAAGATTTAGAAGTTGTTCATTATGGAAATATAGAAGGCGTTTTCAATGCTTTAAAAGGAGAGAAAGCAAATGGTAGTAAATTTTAGTATCAAAATGGAAATTGAGGATAAAGATTTTGATAAAGTAAAGCAGCTTGAACACCATGCAGAAAGATTGCTGGATCTTGATCATTGGAATGAAATTAAATCGGTCTATGGGTGCAAAGTAAGAATTGATAAGGAGGAAAGAGAAAATGTATAAATCATTACTAAGGCTTCTCAAAGAAGAAGACAAACTCAGTTATGACGTAAAATTTTACGGAGAATCTTACGAAGAAGCAAAAACGAAAGGGTGTAATAGGATCGCTTCTGATTATAAAGAGAGCCAAGAAAAAGCAGAGCAGGATCTTTTGAATTGCAGAAAGGAAATTTCACGATATTTAGATTTCCTGGAAGAGTTGAGAGAAGAATAAAGAGCAGGTGTTAGATATGGTTGAAGAGAAAACAATTAGAGTTGTAACAGAAGATGCACAGGTTGGTGGGATATACAACAGAAAACATGAAAAGTCATTCGGGCATGGATATGATGATTTTGTATATCCTTACACAGTCTCTTTTATGGGTGAAGGCAGATACGAAGTAGTTATAAAAGGTAAGAAAGCCACAGTAGTAAAGGTGGAATAAATATTAAAGCAGTTGTAATAGTAGAACAGTTTATTAGACAATAAGAAATGCGTGTTTCTTCGGATTGGAGGTAAGAGAAATGAGTAAATGGATTTTAATAGAGGTTGAAAATCAAAATATAAATGAACCGGACACATATGATTCTTATATAGAAGCTTATGATGAAATGAAAAGCAGATATGAGAATTTAGTAGAAGAAGGAGATGAAGCGTCCATTGATGAATATGATGCGAACATTCAGACGGATTCATACAATATTGATTGGAAAATATATGAAGTAGAAGCAGAGTAAATTCGCATTTCAAAAGGAGACAATAAATGATTGATTATGAAGTAGATGGATACGAAATCTTTCATAGTTTTGTAACAGATGATAAATATGCAATTGCATATCCTTGCGGTTATGTTTCACTAGGAAGATTTAATACTTTAGAAGAGGCAAAAAATGCATTAACTGTCATTTTAAAAAATAACAGTTGAAACTAAGATTTCAAGAAAAGGAGTGAAGGTAAATGTTTAAAGTTGGTGATTTAGTATATGTATCTAACCCAGATACGAAGTATGAAGAAGAATATGGTGTACGGTATCATAAAAGTTTCTTTGGAACTGTAACAGAAGTTACGGATTATGGAAATGAAATTTGTGTAGAAGTGAAATTTCCTGCAACACCAAATGGATGCGAAATGGAATGGGCTTACAATGCAAATGAATTATCTCTTGTAAAGAAACTCAAAAATATGACTATTGAAGAGTTAAGCAACAAATTTAACCTTCAGGTTTTTGCAGAATATCTGTAAAGTTTAGTAACTAAAGAAAATAACGTAAAGCAAAGGCAGTTAGGAGAATAAATACCTAGCTGCCTATTTTATTACAAGGAGGAACGAATTATGAGTGCATGGTTATATGATCCTGAAAAGGATTCACGGAATGGAAAAGAATTTACTTACAATTTGCCTATACATGAGAATGACACATTATTCAATGGCTTTACATATGGAGAAATTATGGATGTAGTAGTTGCAAATTGTGGTCACAATGTCACAGAAGCACAATTTGACAAAGAGTTAAGTGATTTTCTTGATATGCGAATTGAAGAGATGAAAGAAAATCTGATGTTGTGCAAAGCAAATATGTTGAAAGAAATTAGAAAGGCAGATTGATATATATATGGGAAACTTGAAAAAATTCGTAGGAGATTATGCGTATTCTTATATAAAAAACATTGCAGTAGATCAAGAAAAACTTCGCGAAGCATTAGTAACACCACAGAATGCAAGGAATGTGTTTTCTGAATTGGACGAATTCCAGATAAAATCCATCTGTGCTGAAATAAGTGCAAATGATACCTTTGGAACAATAAGGGAAACTACGCAGGAAGAAATTATTGAAGATTTTAAGAAGGCTGGATATGACACTGTAATATTTGATGATAAAGAGAAAATAGCAGGATGCAAAAAGTATTATGCAGCAGGAGAAGTAATTTGCACTTATAACAATCTTTCTGGTCGTATGAGTCAGTATCATATGTTGGTTGCAATAAAAAAAGATATTGACAAAATACAGAGAAGTAAAACCCCACAAAGGGAAGATGAATATGGTACATCTATTCTTAATATTCAGATAGCAAAAAACGGAAGCCATATGTCTATTAAGAACCGTTATAATCACACGGTAAATGAATGCGATAGTACACTTAATAATAATCTAGATTTGTTAGTTCCAGGATTACAGGCAAAAGTACTTGGATATTATAATATAGCTTCTCTTAACAAGAATAAAAATTATTACAAAAACATCATTAAGATAAACGGAGTTTATCTAAAATATGTCACAGAAGTTGAAAATGTGTATTTTGGCAACTTTGTTCTTGATGGTAAAAATGGAGTAAGATTTGCAGATAACGGAAGATATTATGTGAATACAGATCGTGATAATCTTTGTGTTCTTGATTTTCATGACAAAAAAGTAATCAAGCTTTTTAATGAGAGAAATCAAATTAGTAAGGGAACTTTACTGACAAGGGCAATGAAAGAAAATTTGTTACATAGTGGTAATAAAGAACGTATAAATGAACTCAATATTGCTTTTGATAATGCTTTGAAAGAGTTATTACAGTGTAGAAGAAAGGCATTACAATTCCTTGCTTGTTGTTATGGTTATGATTTTCAAAAGCCATTCAAGGTAACTGGTCTACTTGGAAAATTTACAGCTAATAGTATTCAAAAAATGACAGGAAGTTATGACGGAATATTATTAGTTTGTAAAGGAACGGAGGTTTGTTGTGTTGAATTAAACAAAGGGAAATTTAAAGGAGAAATACCAAGAAATAAATATAAATATTCAATCTATGACTATTGTACAAAATATAGCTTTGAAAAAGATAGAAAAAGTGGGAAACTTGGAGTGTTTATCATTCAGCAAGATGCAAAATATAAAAGGGAAGTAAAAAGAACTTCTAGTTTTTCTTATTATTATAGTAATAGCAGAGCGGCTGAATTTGATAAAAGCGGTTACAATATCACAGAAGCAAGAGAAGCGTTAAAATATCGTCTCAATAACTATAAAGCAGATAAGCGAAAAAGAGAGGTTGATTCGATTAGTTACGAAGCAGATCTGAAAGAGATTAAAGAAATGTTTCAGATATTAAAGAAAAAAACTTGTTCTTAGATTAAGTGAAGCAAAAACCAGTAAAGATTATAAAAATATTGAAAGTGTATTTAATAATTATAGTTTTACTTGGATGGTAAGAGATATGGAGAATTTTGAAACAAAGGTTATGCAAAATAAATTTCGCACTGTAAAAGAGGCAACTGATAGTATTACATACTTGAAAGAGAAAATTAAAGAGAAAATAAAAACATTAGAAGGGAGCGAAAGTTATGCAGAAAACATTAATGGAAATGCTAATTGAAGCAGGTTGCCCGAAAGAAGAAATGGATCATCATTGTTCTGATTTGTATGTATATGTAACACCACTTACAACAAAGGTAATTGAAGAATGGTGCAAGGCACATGATTATAGAATGGCTTGGCATTGTCCTATATTCAAAGATCAGATAACAGGCAGAATGATGTATGATTGTGCGTTTCAGTGGTATGAAAATTAGCAGATTGGGGCGTGATTATATGGCACAGCAAATATATTACTTACATAGTTGTAATGAATGGAAAGAGTATTCCAGCATGAGACTTTTATTCATTGGCACATCTCAACAGAAGTTAAAGATGAAAATTTCGAAAGAGATTGAAGAAGGCAATATGGAATATAAATCTGTTACTACAAGATACGATTATGTTGATGGAGAATTTAAGTTAGTTGACAAAGAAAATACCCCAAAAGAGCAGGCAAAACTATTCAGGCAGGATTGGAAAACAGAAACAAGAGATACTATTAAGTCTGAATTAAAATATGGAGATTTTGATTATACATATAATAATGAAGAAATGTAGTCAGATGAAATTGTAATTTAGAAGGGAAAATATGTCATGTGGATATTTGAAGCAACGTATGAAAATATGGATCAGAACAACTTAGAAGAATCCGTTAAACGGAAAATAGAATTTGATGGTGATAACTTTTTCAATACTGGAGATGAATGCTATTTATATGCTATGGAACAAGCGTTAAAAATGAAACAGAAGAATGAATGTTTAGGTTGTTTAGAATTTATAGCATGTTAAAAGGTGAGTGATGAACAATGAAACCTCGGTGACAAAGCGAGAGAATAATAAGACAGACGCAAACAAATGTGTCTGTCTTATTTATTAGAAAGGAAATTTTATATGAAAATGTTTAACAGTATGTGCAAAGACAAAATAACTGGCATGGAAATGATCGCAGAAGAATGCAGTTTTAATATGGCTTGTTTACTTTTAGAAAACAAAATGAGGAATGCAAAATATCTTGGATGTGAGTTTATTGGAGTGACAACAACAAAGATTAAATTTGATACACGGAATTTCTATTATGACGAAGAACGTGGTGTATTGTTAGGAGAATGATTATTATGAATCTTAGATAATTTCACAATTGATAATGACGGAAGAAAAATAATAAGCAACATTATTGATTGGTTTTGGATGGAATCGTTTGATAAAGAAGATACCGTGAATGCATTATTACTTCTTTTAGACGGAATTGGCATTAAAAAAGAAGAGATTGAACGGTTTATTGATTGGAATTAGAAAAAAACAAGATCCTCAAAAGGGTAATAATGAGAATATGGAGGATTGATATTTATGGAAAAAGCACCAGCATTAAAAGAATTATTAAATAGTCGAAAAGAAAATCATGCAAATTACATTATTGTTTCTACTAATAAAAATAAAGATTTATTCAAGGGTGATGTATCTGAATTGTCAGAAGAGTTATTAAATATTCGAATTTTTGCATGGGATAAAAGAGACGGAATATATATCACAATTGAGTAAAAACAATAAACAACATGAAACAAGATTTTCATTCAGAAACGGAAAGAAGGAATAAACGTTATGTATACACGATTAAATAATACCATAACAAATGCTATTAAGAATGTAATGAATAATTCAGTTTGTGATTTTGATAACTGGTGGAAAGATGATTTTGAGACAGAAGTCTACTTTGAAACAACAGAAGATTTTAAAAATTTATGCGACACGGATTTAGAAATCGCAAAATATGATTGGATTTCATGTTATTTAGATGGATTTATTTCAGAAGTATGTAATCTTCTTGGAATTGAAATGTATAACATTCATTCACAATATAACGAGATTATATTGGAAGAAATCCATGATATTGTAAAAGAGATGCTATTTAATAGAATTAGTACAATGAAACGATGATTTCAGATAATGCGAGGTTTAAAAATATGACAAGAGAAAAAGCCGCGAGAATTGTAAATGGATTTTTTGATGATATGAATCCTACTTTATGGAATGGCGATGGTAATAAGCCAGAAAGTTTTGACGAACGACCTTGGCAATATAAAATAGTTGATGGTATAAATCTTGAAATTACTTTTGCTTATGACGAAGAAGACGGATGGCATCATTATTGCGATTTAGTTTATACCAAAGATAACAGTTCTTTTGACTTAATGAGTGGTTATGGAATTGATTCTAAACTAAATGTGATAGATACGGTAATGGATATATGTAGAGATTACAAATAGGAAGAAACAATGATTTATTCGTAAAAAGAAAGTGAGGTGAATATTATGGCATTAATAAAATCAGATATATTATTTAAAGTTTGTGGTGCAAAAAGTGTTGGCAAACAGAAGGTAAAAGTAAAACCAGTTGAACATCATTATGAAGAAGATGGTGAGCCAGAATACATTAAATATGGTTGTCCTTTATGTGAAAGTTTGGGAAATGATTATAGAAAAGTTTATTCATACTCATATGGGTTGTTTGATGAGGATAAACAATTTAATCAGTTCTCATTTTCAAAAGGAACTCCCAACTGTCCTATATGTGGAATTAATATTGATTGGGATTATAAGAAATAATGTAAATGATAGTTTAGAGGAGGTTTATATGAAAACGGAAATAACAAAAGATAGATTAAGTGAATTTTTCTATCCAACACAAAACTTTCGTAGAACATATTTGGATAATGCAATTGTAGATTATGCAGAAATAGAAATTAATCCAGATGGGATTGAAAAATTAGAAAATAATCTTGAAAGAAGTGGAACGCCCGATGAAAACGAAAAATGGTGGCAGGAATTAACTAATCCAGAATCAGATTATTATGAACATATTATAGCTTATGTTCATTTTGATGCAGGGGTAGATAAATTTAACAAATTGTTTCTTGAAGTATATACAGCACATGGTTGTGATACGGAATTAAACGTAGACAAGTTGATTAATGAAGAAGAGAAACAATATATTATAGATGCAGCATTAGAATCCCTGCATAAGTGGAGAGGTACAGATAAAATAATACATGGTTATTGACGTAAATATTTAATAAGGAATGGAAAGTGAGAGTGAAACAATTATGACATTTGAAAATTTATTAGAACAATTAAGAAACAATACATTCGAAGAAGTAATTGAAGAATATAAAAAAGAAAGAGAAGAAGATTCTGTTTTAGTTGAAAGCATTGAAAATCAAGTTTATGATGACGAAGATTTGTATGAGTTTTTAGAAGAAATTGGTGCAGAAATAATTGATTACAATGATGGTTATGCACTGATTAAAACAGATAAAAATAAATATTATGAAGTTCCATGTATGGATTTTGAGAATCGTTTCGGTGATGATTTACCAGATGAAACGATTTTATTTTTTGATATCAATAGAATTTATGATGTTACAGACAGTTGGGTAGATGTTTAAAACTTATGAAGAATAATAGAAAGTGAGGTAGATGAACAGTGAAAAAATACACATAGGATGAAATCTACGAGAGATCAAATGGATGTTGTTTTGGAGAGAATAATTTAAAGACAAAAGATAACGCAAGAGAGAATGTACGTTGTCTTGCACTGGAATATGGCGAAGATGATTTAGAAGAAGCAGAGTGTCCAGAAGAGAAAATTGAATATTATTGTGATAAATATAATATTTTGTTTGATGAAAATGGACATATAGTTGATTCAAGAAAAAATTAATATGGAGGTATGATTATGCTTAATGTACATTTGTATGCAGGATTAGAAGAAGTTGAAGTAGGCAATAGAGAAAATTTATTAAACGCATTGAGAGGTCTTAGTGAATTTGATAACGATTTTAATGGTGAAAACGGAAATGACTACCTATGGGAAGATGCAAAAAGCTATGATTCCAATATGGATTATCTTATCAATGAAGTAAAAGACATTGAGGACGATGAAGAATGTGTGAATACGTTCTTTGAAGAATGGCTCAATCATGATAGATACTATGATGAATGGAACGTGTCTGTTATTACAGACGAAAAGAAAAGAGTGAAAGCAATTTCACTTGCAGCCATTGGAAGTTACTAGAAAGAGAGGGTGTGTCAACTATGAAAGCAATCAATATTAAATGGAAAACAGATGGATGTGAAATAGATCCTCCAGATGAGGTAAAGATTCCAGAAAGATTCATTGATAAAGACGGAGTGGATGAAGAGGCAGTATCAGATTGGTTGTCTGATGGGTGGTTGCATGATGGATTTGAAATTGTAGATGAAGTAAAAATGGAAAATAATATGGATATCAAAAATGTTATGGAAAAGTCAGTACGAGCTTTATTAAGTAGTGGCTCATACGATGATTTAAATGAAGAACAAAATGCAGTTGTTGTTGAATTTGAAACAGAGTTGTGGAAACCAAAAGTTGACGAATTGAGAAAAACAATGTCACCGAAAGAAATAGAAGAAAGAATCCATGATTGGTGGGAAGACTACGAGATTGCAGATGGCACAGAAGAGAATTTGTTGGATTATATTTGATGGATGAAACGTAGATTTTATCAGAAAGGAGAATAAATTATGAAAATAATTACAAAAAGAATGGTAAATGAAGCTGTCAAAAATGGATTTTCAAGAGAAGATGCAGAAAGAGGATATGGAATTTTTACATCTGATTATGGAAATGGTGCAGAACACATTGAGAGACTTGATTGTATGATGGCATTTGAATCGGATGGAAAGGCAGCTGAGCAGGCAGAAAAGGACGGAATTAAAATTATACATGATATGGAGTTTGATGATGAAAATTCGGCAGCTTATATTGACACGCCAGAGAATAGGGAATTACTTGCAAGTTTAGTAGTTTAGAAAGGAGAGTAGATAAGAATGGAATTTTTAAATGGATTTGCTTGTTTAGCTGGTGGAATGCTTTTGAGAGAAGTGTTAAATGGATTTGGAATTGGGGTTTGTTCTGTAAAAGGATTTTTAATCTGTTTAATTGCAGCAATAGTATATGTTGGGATTATTAATCTTATATTCAAGTAAAGAGAACAAAACGGAAAGTATCGGGAGAAAAATAATATGAAAGTATTTTATTTAGTACAAGAGAATTTTGGATGTGTCGTTTATGCAAATAATAAAAATGATGCATTTGAAAAAATGAAATGTCAAAGAAAAGAATTATTAGAAACTTTAGGATTGCCATTAGATATTACACGATGGGGAATTGAGGAATTTACACCGGACTTATATGATGGTGTCTTATGTTTTTATTAGAATGAAACGGAAATTTCAAAAGGGGCGTAAAGAAACAATGAAAATTATACAAAAAGGAAGTCCAAGACAGAAAAATTGTCCTACGTGTGGTTGCTTGTTTGAATATGATATATGCGATATTGATCATATACCAGGGATGACATTTCTCAATAAGGGAAGTGATATTATTTATTGCCCACAATGCGGAGAAAGAATATTGGAAGAATGTGGACTTGCCGTTAATAGTTTAGGACATTTTAAATAACACATGAAAAGCACATTTCAAAGAAAGGAAAATTAAATGAAAATTGGAAATAAAGTAATTGTAAAAAATAACTTGAGAGAAGAACTGCGAAAATTAAAATTTGATGAAACAACTTGCGAGGCTATGGAAGAACGTTTTGTTGGAACCATATGTGAAGTATTTAATTTATGGAAGAGTGAAGATGGACAAGAATATGCAACAGTCGATTTATGTTGTGAAATTCCTGTCCAGTGTCTTGAGGTGATCTAATGAGTAGAAGAGAAATTTATGTATGTGATTGCTGCGGAAAAGAAATTCCAGTTGTTAAAAGGATAGATATTATTGGAGTAGAAAGAGAATATTTACAAAGTGGATATTTAGAAACGTTGCATTCTGTCGGAAAGAATTTATCAATGCTTGGAGTTGATTTTTGTAAGGATTGCGCCCACAAAATTGATATGGAAATTATGGAATGGAAAATGAGTATGCTTAATAAATAAGCATATTTCAACGAGGAGAAAATCATGGATATTATAAAGAATTGGTTCAAAGATAACGGTTATGAAGTCGATGAATACGAAGCCACGCTACAAGCGAAAACAGATACGATTTTATTCTTGATTGCAGAACCACACAACGGAACAAATGGGAAATGGATGTTACGAGTAGCTGCGTTGGTATCTTTTGACAGATGGGCAAATTCAACTGCTGTTGAAGAATTTTTTGACACAGAAATAGGACTGCGTAACTATTTAGAAAATAATCAACTTTACATATATAAAGATGTATTGAGAAGTTTGTCAGAAGAATATGAGGAAATGTACAGAGTTAATTACGAAGATTGATCGGAGGTAGAAATTATGAAATTTTACGGGAAAATTGGATTTCCTAGATTCGGAAAGAGAATTGAACAGGATTTTGATTATGATGTATTTCTTTGTGACATTGATGATGAAGAAACATCTATTACAGATTTAGAAAATGCGGACCATTTCAACAACATAGATACTTGTATTATGTGGGCAGTTTTATGGGGAATGGATGGGAAATTACATGATGGAATGCATATTGTAATTCAGAGTCCAGAACCGGAAGTCGTAAAAGAATATGTTACATACGATTCTTTGTTGGAAGATTTATGGAAAACACTTACAGATGTACCAATGAATCCTGATACAGAAGATATGGAAGAAGATTGGTTTATCTTCCCAAAGGGGACTAATAGAGAAGACATTTGGGATTGGTTTGACGAGCAGCATTCAAAAGGAATTGGATGGATAATGGAAAATATTGAGGATTGATCGGAGGTAGATGATAATATGTTAAAATGTTTAACTGATATTTCTGTTCCAGAAGATAGTAAATGCTCTAAATGTTGCTTTTACTGTGATGAAAAAGATACTTGTGAATACAGATGCGTTGGACTTGAAGAATGGAAAACAGAAGAAGAAATTGAAAATAATTGTACAGAATGTGAATAACAATATATTTGATCGGAGGTTGATTGTATGAATAAATTACAAGCTATGAGAGGTAGAATTGTAGAAATTGCAGAAGAAAACGGGTGGAAGGTTGATGTTGAATCAAATGACGGAGATAATTTTTCTTATGAATTTTCTAAATATAGTCCGGAAGGTCAAGATTTCAGTTTTGAAGCAGAAATGGAAGATAATAATGTATACGCACTATTAAATGACATTAAAGATTATTATTATAATTATGATTGCAGCTATGAGGCTTATTTATGGCTAGACAATACAGGGCATGGAACTAATGGCGCACCATATGATATGAAAGATGTTTATAAAGATATGGAAGCGTGTGAAAAAATGATTTTTGAATTATGGAAGTCGTTAAGTAAAGAAGATTGGGAGAAATATTATGAAGATTAAAAGAAGTGATTAGAGGAAGATAATATGATGTATGACAAACAAAATTATATTGGAAAGAGTATTCAGTTATATCCTGGTGATACAGTTAAAAAATATGGAAAAATTCTTAATGTTGATGACTTAGGATGGACTATAGAAATTATAGATGTCAGCAGTTGCAATGATACATATACTATAGGTGATGTAATTTTTATATCTCACTCGAAATCGTTTATTTATAAAATATTACAATGAAAATCGCATTTAGTTAGGAGTGATATAAATGTTAAGGATGGAAGTGTCTTTAGTTGAAATTTCAAGGACAAGGAGTTTTAGGAATTATAAATTTGTTTATAATGGAGAACTATATAGATTGTCTGTATATTTTGGAGAAAAATTTTGCAATAAATTATGGGAATGTGAAAAAGAAATTCCAGAAGAAGTTGCTCCGTTTGTGACAAATGTTATTACGAAAGAATTGTCTGAGTTTCAATCGAGGGTTGGAGAGATAACTGATGTGTTTGAAGATTGGATATGTGAAGCAAAACGAATAGGCAGAATTTCTAGTGACTTTGAGTTAAACGAAGACGATATGAACTGGCTAAAGAAAAATATTGTTGATATGATTTACGAATATTAATGGAAGGTGATCAAATGGTAGCGTTAAAAGAATTGGTAGAAGAGCAGAGATGGAATGATTCTTCGGATGTAGAAGTAATAAAGCAATTCTTTACTCTTAACGACATGGAAGAACAGGCAATCGACTTAATTAGTGAATTATCTAAGTCAAAGGTACGGAAATTAAAACAGAAAAATTATATGGCTGAAGAATGGGTAACAATACTTCCATCAAAATATTTATATGAAAAATATGATCTTGATGTAGCTGATCGGTTGCATATGATGGAGCTTGATTATCTTATGAATGGTGGAGAATTGTCTGAAAAGAAATTGAAATGGGCAAAAGAAAATGTCCCAAATATTAAAGAACCAGAGACATATTTCCAACCACTAATAAGATATCTTGAAGAGAATGGAATAAAATTCAAAGAACGCAAAGGCAGATAACATTAGTTGTCTGTCTTTTATTATGGAGAGAATATATAAGTGAAAGAGGGGTGAGATTTAATGAGTAGATACAACCATTATAATTCTACTGAAAACGTATATGAATATTGTAAAAAATATTTCGAGGTCCATGGTTATGCGCCGAGTATGAAAGAAATTTGCGAAGGAACCGGATTAAAAAGTAAAGCATCTGTACATGCTCATATGCAAAAATTATTTGATGAAGGCGCGTTTGAGTCAGAGCATCCAGGACATCCAAGAGCTTTTAGAATTGCAAAGTAGGGAGAGATAAATATGAGTGAAGAATTACGGAATAACAATAAAGGAATGGAAATAAAGATTGCTGAGAACGCAGCAGAAATAATGTTGATCTATACGGACTTGGTTAAGGAAAAGAAAATTAAATCTATGTCAGACGAAGATATCAATAGTTGTGAGTTTATTAATGATATTGCTGAATGGGCAAGAGAATTCGAATATGAAAATCCGGAATGTGACGATTGGCTTTATGAAATTGATCGGTTTGCGCAGGGAAAGTTGCTTGAAAAATATGGAATCGAGAAAAGAGAAATTACATATGTTAGTTTCTATAATGAAAAAGAACATGTGTACATAATTGTTCCTATGGTATACGAAGAAGATAATGAATGCTTGGGCGTAGAACAAAGATGTATGGCGTATGATAAATTATTAGAATATGTATCTGATGAATTTGTTCATGATACGGTGATTAGTAATTATTTCAGAGAAAGGAAAGGTTGGTGTTTGCTATGAGTAAATTAAGAGTATGGTGGGTGCCACAGGTCCCTATGAAATCATTTAATGTCCCAGTAAAAACACCAGAAGAAGCAAAACAGATTTTAGACATTCTGGCTGCTTATGATATGTTTCAGTATGAGTATCATGTAAAAGGTGATTATTCTAATATGGGTGGTCTTGAGGTATTCAACGAAGAAGAAAAGGATTGGGAAGACTGGTATTCGGAAGATGGGCTTGATATCTATGAGTATATTGAAGAATGTAGCAAGGCAGATGAATTAGATGAATTTGCAAAAGAATTATGGGGACAGATTGACAGAAGTAAATTAAAGTAAGGAGTAAGGAAATGAAACTTTCGGAAGAGAAAATAAAAAAGATTCATTACTATCCAGATAATGAACATATTGTCATAGTTGAGAAAGTGGAAGAATATCACTATGACAATATAGAAGAAAGAATGGAACATATTACAAGAATGAGAAACGAAGGTTGGATAGAAACGGAACAGGAAGAAGAAAATATTGGATCGTTTTGCAATCCTGTATATGTTATATTTGCTGCATTTTATAAGTATGAAGAAATTATACAATGAAAGTTGGATTTTATTAGTAGAAAGGAAGAATTGTTATGAAGAAATTTAAAGTAAATATCGTAGAAACATATAAAAGAACAATCGAAATTGAAGCAGAAAGCGAAGATGAAGCTTATGATATGGTTGAGGAAAAGATTATGGAAGGAGAAATTGATGTTCCTTGTGATGGTGGAGATTATGATTATTCAAGAGATTTGTTCGTAAGTGAGACAAAAGAATAATTATATGATACTATAAGGGAAATAATTGTTAAGGGGTAATGTAAAATGTTCTTTGCATTAAATGAGAAAGAAGTATTATTTTGGATTCTTACAAATCTAAAATGGAATTGGAAAGAGTCTGGAACATTAGAAAACGGAAAACCATATGCAGTAACTGATTCTGAAATTGCAGCTGATGCATTAACGGAAATTTTATATGATCTTGGATTTGAAGAAGAGAGTGATCCAGATGCAGATAATCCAACTTACAGAAGAACAGACAGTACAATAACTGGAACCTGGTTGGCGAAGTTTGAAGAAATATAAAACTGAATAACGAGAATATAACGAGTACCTAAAGAGAATAATTCTTTAGGTACTTTTTGTATTCAGAAGGGAGATTGATGTAATGATGTATCCAGTAGAACGAATCGAAACCGTATATACAGAAGAAGAGTGGATGAAACATGTAGAAGCTCATTGTAGAGATATCTTATTACGGTGGACTAAACGAAAGTTAGCGAAATTTAAAGTGGTTGTGAAATATGGATTTGTATTTTATCTGATTTATGCAGCTTGCTACTTCGTTGCATATCAGTGGTAGAAGATCCAATGAAAGGTGAATTTGATAGGGCAGAAGAGATGAAAGAACAAAAATTATATGTATGCGAATTTTGTGGTACACAGTACGGAGATAAATCAAAGGCAAAAATCTGTGAAGACAACCATAAAAAATGTAAGAAAATTACCGATACAAAATACTTAGCTTACAAATCAGATAATACAGGAAGACCGCAAAAAGTATGTATTGAGTTTGATGACGGAAGTACACAGTGGTATTCAAGAATGTAATCACTTGTGGGTGATCATATGAGTAAAACAAGAGAAACACCGTGTTTGTATTACGTGTGTTCTGGTCAATGTCAGAAAGGCAGAAAAGCTGATTACAAACATTATTACCAGTATTGCGATAAATATAAACCACGGGGAAAGTAAGACATTTGAATAAAAAGAAACAGAAACTCGACAAAATTAAAAGAGAAGAGAGGTATTAGTTATGGGTTTAGCAGGAATTTTTGGATCAATTTGTGGAGGCTTTTTTTCAATCGGTATTATTGTTATGGTATCCTACATGATCTTTTGTTTTGGTGATGGATGGCTTTGGTAGAAAGGATGCGACTGGGAATGAGTTTTAAAGATTTTGCAATGGAAAGAAAATTCTTCAATAAAAGAGGAAATGTGACAGAAACATTAAATAATTTGTTGTACGAATACGGAAATAAAAATGGCTTTGAAATGTCTGAAGAAGATATGAAATTTATTGGAGAATGGAACCTTGAAGAAACTTATCATGCATATAAATTTACCTATGACAACAGAAATCAGGTGATATAATGATAGGAAGACAAGAAGATAATGTAAGATATCTTGGATTAATAGAAAATGCTGTTCAATACGAATCACAATATGTAAAAGGATTTGTTGACTATTTGAGTAATTTAGCGATTAAATCAAGATATAGTTACGTGACAAAGGTGATTAAATTTTTAAAGGAAATTAATAAAAAAGAGGCTGATCTTGAATATATTGATTTTTTATCATATATTAGCAATATTCAGTACACAGAAAATGGAGATGAAACAACACCATCTTATAGAATAACGGTATATGCGGCATTAAAGAAGTTCTCTAAATTTCTATTCATATCAAAAGTTATTCCGGAAAATTATATGGATAATATTGAGAAACCAAAATCTGGAGAACTTCAGAAAACAATTGTAAAAAGGGAATCGGCGTACCTAACAGAAGAAGAATTAAAAGAATATATTTATAATGTAAATAATGGAATAACAACAAATGATCATACGCCACAAGGAAGGTGGAGAAACAGAGACAAAGCAATTATAAGTATATTTCTCACAACCGGTATACGGTGCTCTGCATTGATGAAATTGGATATTACAGATATTGACATCAAGAAAAAGACATTGTTTGTAACAGATAAGGGAGATAAAGTTTCTAGCTATTATGTGTCGGATGAAACAATGCAAATTGTGGAGAAATGGATTAATGATAGATTAAAAATGTTTATTGATAGCCAAGCCTTATTTGTTACTAAATATAGAAAACGGATGACAGAAAATTCAATATCTGATGTAACTAAAAAATATGCATTTACGATTAAAGAAAAAAATATCTCTCCTCACAAATTAAGAGCAACATATGGTACAATGTTGTATAATAAGACAAAAGATTTATATTTTGTGCAAAAATGCATGAAACATTCTTCTCCGAAGACGACTGAAATATATATCAGAGGAGAGGGAAAAGAAAACGCAGAGGCATCAGAGATTATGTCTAAGATATTGTAAAGGAGCAATGATATGAACAAAGAACGAAAAACACAAATTAAAAAACTTACGAATGAACTTGAAGATGTTAAGACAAAACTTAAATATATTTTACGGAAGGAAGAAGGAATTCTTGATAACACACCGGAGAATCTTCAAGGGACCGATCGGTATTCTGAAAGTGAAAATGCAATTGATGTGGTAGATGATGTGGTAGATAATTTAGAATCTGCAATCGAATCATTAAATGAGATTATATAAAGAAATAATAGATTTTTTGGAAAAGTTCTAATAACTTCTAAGCTGAAAATGATACTAAATGATACTATTTGATACTTATGAACGGAAACATATTGACAACTATACTTCTGCATGTGATAATATAATTGGAGGTGAAATTTTATGTTTAAACCAAATCCATATAGACCAGGTGCAGGTTTAATGCCAACATATCTTGCCGGAAGAGATACAGATATTGAAGAAATGGAAAATTTATTCAATGCACTTTGTCTAAGTATCCCGACTCAATCGGTTATATTTAGTGGATTGAGAGGAGTTGGGAAAACAGTTCTTATTAACAAATTACAGGAAATCGCAGAAGATAAAGATATTTTTTGTAAACATATAGAAGTAGAAGAGAGAAATGATTTTATTTCGCAAATAGCAACATGTTCACAAGCTTTTTTAAGGAAAATAAGCACAGTAGAAAAGTTTAAAACATTAATTAAAAAACCTTTGGATGCAATTAAATCATTAGTTGTATCTTTTGATCCAGAGAATAAAACATTTTCATTATCTATGCAAGAAAGAGAATTGTACACATCTGCAAATTTAACGCAAAGTTTGACAGATGTATTTACTACACTTGGAGAAGTAGCCGCAAAAGCAGACTCTCCTATATGTTTTTTTATAGATGAAATTCAGTATATGAAAAAAGAAGAGCTAGGTGCTTTGATCGCTGCGCTACATAGAGTGAATCAATTAGGATATCCTCTTATGATGGTTGGTGCTGGTTTACCAAAAATATACTCAATGTTGTCTGAAGCGAAATCATACTCAGAAAGATTATTTATATATAAAGAGATAGGGTCGCTTGAAAATGATCAATGTACAGAAGCAATTAAAAAGCCAGCTGAGAAACTTGGTATATCTTATAGTGACGAGGCAATAGATAAAATAGTAGATGTTACAAAAGGATATCCATTTTTTGTGCAGCAATTATGTCAAATTGTGTTTCAAAAATCTGAAAATACAATAATTAATGCAGATGATGTGGATAATAATATATTTGAATTTTTCAAAATTTTGGATAATGGATTTTTTAAGGTCAGATATGAAAGATGCACTGAAGCAGACAGAAAGTTTATTTTTGCTATGGTCAAATGTGACAAATTGCCGTGTACAATATCTAATGTTGCGATGATATTAAAACGTCAAGTTAAGGCTATATCTGCTACAAGAGCGAGTTTAATAGGGAAAGGAATTGTATATTCTGCAAAATACAAAGAATTAGACTTTACAGTTCCTGAGTTTAGTGGTTTTATTAAAAGACTTCCAGAATATCAAGAGTGGAAAAGATAATAAAATAATAAATTGAATTGGAATTGTCGTAAGGCAGTTCCTTTTCTGTTATGATGGAGAATATAGTATTGAGGTGATAAAAAAATGTATTATATAAAATGTGGAACAGGTTACATTTGCAAAGGTCCTTATATTGTAAATGACGAAAAATACAAAGTTGTTGGACAATTGAAGAAGCGAGAGCATTTAAAACATATTTGGGCGCACAAATAGCATTGGATACACTGGAGGATGCTAATGTTTGCAACAATATAAATGATTGTGAAATAGTTGAGGTGATTGCATGAAACATTTATTAAATAGATGTCCTATATGTGGAGGAGAATTATATTCTGATGAACTTAATCAGTATTGTATAAGGAAAAAAGTTTTAAAAAATGGAAAATTATCAAAAACATCAAGAAAAATTGATATTGGAACCATAGAGTGTTCTATATTTTGCTGTGTTAATCCGAACTGTGGTTTTACAACAGACATAGAATGGAATGGAGAAGAATGGCATAAAAATATTAGTATTTTTTTGGAAAATGGGAAATATTATTGGGAGGATTCTAATGAGTAATTTATAAGAAATATAGAATGATTTGGACGAGACATATGAGTATATGGAAAGAGCTATTGAGAAAATGTCATACGTTCCATTGTCAAAAGAATTATATGAAAGAAAAGAGAGATTCGATTTATCGGAAATTTCTTATATGAAGCAACTTGTGGAAGAGATGATGGAGAATAATATATAATGAAACCAAGTTTTCATAAAACAGTAACGATGTCCGTAGGCAGAAAATCTCTGATGTGTTATAGTTAATTAAAAACACAAGGAGAATTTAGTATGAAGAATATTAATAGAATGAAGCTGGCTCTTATAGGTCAGATTACGAATATGACAACGGAACAATTCAAAAGATTGAATGATATATTGTGTGAAGAATATGACTTTAATCCTAGATATATTGATAAAGCTGCTATATTTACTTGTGAAGATTGCAGGAGATTATATGGAAAATGTATTAAATCTGAAGAAACAGAAGAATGTGATGAGCGATTTATGAAGTATTTGGAAAGCGAAGCGTAATTTAAATGAAATCTAGGTTTACTTTGAAAGGAGGATAATGATGAGTTTAGTATTTGATAAACATGAAATAGAGATGAAACCATTACATGATTTATTAAGAGAAAACAAAATGGATTTTACACAGTTTTTAAGAACTGTAAATTTTGTAAGAGATATGACACAGGAACAGTTAAACGATTATATCAAAGCCTATAAAAATGGTGAGTTTGATAATCATGGATGGTATTAAAAAGCCAAGCAAATTTAGCTTTCCTTTGTTATTAAGGATAAAGATTTTTATGAGATTATGGGAATTGAGGTGAAGTAAATGAAAGATTATAAAGAGTGGTCTTCTTTAAAAAAAGGAGATGAAGTTACAGATTTCTTTAGGCAAAAAACAGGTGTCATTATTAGTAATGTTGGTATAGGATATACTGTAGAATGGAAAGATGGAACAAAAGAAAGAATTACAAATGGAATGTTATATAAAAAATAAAGTGATGAAGAATATGGTGAAGGAAATCATACAATTAAATCGCCATGCTATTAAATTAACTTTCCTTTGGAGGTGAAAGACAATTAGTAAATTAATACAGAAATTAAATTGGGATATACCATTTATAAAAAATCAGTGTATGTTTGTATATGCAGATGCTGATTTAGATTCTAATCAAAAAATGCAAGAACCACTACAAAAACTGTATCAGTATGAAAATCAACCAGATATGAGAGAAAAGATAAGAGAATATATTAATGAGCTTGATACAGAAATTGACAGACTTGAATCTGACCTAGAAAAGCAAATGACCTATAATGTAGAAGCTTGCAAGGTTACTGCAACTGAATCAAGGTTGAATACAATAATCGAAGTAAAGAATGATTTATTGGGAAGATTGGAAGAGGTGATATAAATGGATTCAGACAAATATAATGGAGATATCATCAAGATTGACCGACTGATTGAATTTTTACCAACCGAACATTGGTCTTGGGATGAAACAGGAGACATTGATCTGGATGATATCTCTGTTGCAATATACGAACCCGTTCCAGAAATACCTGATCCATATGGAGATACATGGGAACATCCAGTGTTAGAACAGAGATCAAGAGAATGGCATATTGGAAGAATAATTTATTTTATTAATCATCCAATGGAAATAAGAGATATTGAGATTGATAATGAATGCAGTGGTAATTTTATTCTTCCACAACCAATTATTGTAGATGGTTGGCATAGATATGCAGCAGCAAGATGGTTATACGACCAAGACAAACTGACAGAAATTCATTGTAGATATGGTGGTCGAGCTGATGTGCTTGAATATTTACAAGGAAAAACAGATGACTTATTGTGGGAAGCTATATAATAAAGAAATGACGATTTCATGATAGTTTATGAATTATATATAGTATAATAAATTAAATTGCATACTATATATAGTGTTTTAAGGAGATATAAAATATGGAAAATGAATATAAAATAGAAGAGACAGATTTTGGAACAAAAACAAGTCATCCGGCGTATGGAACGATCATGTTTAATAGAGCTAACGGTTGTAGAAGAAGTTTATTTGGAAGCAGTATTGAACATAGTAATGTAATTACAATGGAAGTAAAACATGCTGATATAGAACGTGGATTAAATAGAGATTGGGTTTATGGTAAAAGTCCTATTGTAGAAATAGAGATGAGTTATTCACAGTTTGCAGAAGCAATTACATCTTTTGGTCAAGGAAATGGAATACCTTGCACTATTAGATATACAGAAAAAGATGGTAAAATTCCTGAATGTGATTTTATCAGTAAAAGGAAACAGTTTGCTGATGAATTCAAAGAGAAACGAGAAGAAGCTGTCAGTGAATCTAAAGAGTTAATAAAAGAGATTACTGAGTTATTCTCGCAGAAGAAAGCATTGACAAAAGCAGACAAAGAATCTGTTATGAGAAAACTGAATAAATTAAGTATGGATATTGGCTGCAATATGGATTTTATAGCTGACTCATTTAATTAACAGATGGATAAAACTGTAATGGAAGCGAAAGGTGAAATTGAATCTTTCTGTCAGAATAAAATTAATACGATTGCAAGTGCAGCATTGGTAGAACACAGAGATGAAATTTTACAGCTTGAAAATCCTGTAGATATTGAAGAATAGAATGGCACAGATATGAACAGAAAAACAAAAAATATAGATCATGAGCTTTGTGATTATGATGAAGCATACACTCGTGAATCTGCAAGTGATATTGGATGGTGTGGAAAATGCAAAATTCCAGAGTGTCCATATAATAAAGACTTAAATGAAAAGAAACGAATGGGTTGGAATTTATAATCTAAAGAAAGGATGTGATGTAAATGAGTAAACTAATTCAGAAAGTCAAATGGAATTTAGACGGATCAAATACAGAAATGTTTATGTATGGTAAAGCTAGTATCGAAGCAAATCAAGAGATGCAGGAAGTGTTAGAGAAATTATATCAATACGAGAATAATAAACTGGAGGATGATTAGCATAAGCTATATACGTTGCTCGAATTGCGGTAAGGAAATTAAATTAACAAAACATATTGTTTCTGATTTGGAGAATTAAATGGATAAATGGAGATATGCAGTTTATTACTGTGAGAATCATGAATGTAAGGATTGCTATGTTTATAAAAATAATTTAGATACAAGAACAAAAGATGAATATATGTTACATACCCCATGTTGTAAAAACATTCATGATTACTTAGAAAGAAAAGATCTGAATGAATTGCCATGGTAATGAAAAATTGCTTTCAATGGAAGAATGGAGATGTTTACGTGAATAAATGTAAGGATTGTAAATATTTTAAAAATGATTGCGAATTTGCAAGTGTTAATAAACAATCAGGTCTTGACGGAAATTTTGTGGCTTGTGGTCAATTTGAAAAATTATCTGTGATAAGAGATTGTTTATCTTGCAGTAATAGTTTTTCAGAAGAAGGGAATCTTAATGGAGATATTCTTCATTGTATGGAGCAGAATGGAAAAGTTGTAGATGATGATTTCTATTGCAATAATTGGAATTAATGAATGATTGCTTTCAAGCAGATTGGGATGAAAATATGAGTAACATGGGATATAGACCGAAAGTTTATGATTGTACTATAGACGGAATAAAAAGAATCAAAGGCAAAAATTTATTTGTCTTACATTGGAAAGATTCAAAAGGCGATGGAACTATGCCGATTCAGGTAGATCAACCATCAGAATTAATTCTTAACAGAATGAAAGAGATTGTGAATGGAAAGCGAGATCAATTATACTTAACGAGAGGAATGAGAGATATTGATGTTTTGTATCTCGGTGATAATAGATGGCAATTATATGATGAATTTGATTTCTACGAATTTGAAATGGTGGTGTGAAACATGGTAGAAAAATGGAAAGCACAGGAAATTGTACAATATCTTGAAGAACAGCTTTCTAATTCATTATTCCATGATGATTTTGAAGCTATGGAAAATGGATATAGATGTGCAATCAACGATATCAAAGAAAAATATATTGACGAGGATTGATTATGGTTTGCTTGGATTGTGGAAATAGAGATGTCCGGTATGATGAGAAAGAGAAATCATATCATTGTAATAACTGCGGATCGCGAGAGCTAGGGAATAATTTTACTTATTGTATTGGTGATTACGTCTTTGACAAATCTGAGAATAAAGTCAGACTTGCCATTGAAGGAGATAACCATAGGAGTGATGTAGAATATATTGGTAGATTCTTAAATTTGGACGAAGCAATGATATGTTATAAAAATATGAACTATAAGGAATAATGAAAGATTGTTTTCATGGAGTGTGTAAAGATGGGAGATAGAAATATTTTATTAACATATATTAAGGATGGCAAACAGGGATTTGATTGGTTTGATGATATTACAGATATGGAGATCAGCATTATTGAACGTGGAATAAAAGAAAGCGAAATTTGTGATATAGTCAAAATAAATGATTGTAAAAATATAGATATATCTTCGATTTGTAAATGCTATATAGGAAAATAATAGAAAAATTGTTTCATTATAAGAGGTTATTATATGAATAAGAAAATAGATTATACGGATGCAGAATTATGCAGGAATCTTTCATATGAAGATATGTCCGAAATGACATTAGAGGACGCTATTTATATTGTTCAAAGTCCTGTAATTGCGTATCATGCTGCAAAGACTGAAAATGACAGAAAGTGGCTCCCTAGAGCACGTATGATTAGAGCATTTGAATTATTGTTAGAATCCGCAAGTACAAATATTAAGAGTTGAAACAGACATTTCTTTTAGAAAATAGATCTATATATTGTATGTGAATACACAAACAGATGCAATATATAGTTCTTGAATATACGATTTATAAATGGTAATATAAAAATATAAATATTATTTGTCAGAAAACGATAAACTGTAACATAATGATGTACCGGAAACGGAATATATTTCAAGGAGGAATTTAAAATGGATTCACCTGTAAAAATTATGGCAAATAATGTTTATGATCGGATTTCCAAAGAGGCAGAGGTAAAGCAATTTAGATGTAAGAATGCAGAAGAATGGTATTTTACATGTTCTATTTTTTTTGAGTATGTGATGGCAAGAACAAATTATTCCAAGAAATTAATTGCTGGGAAAAGATGTGAACTTACTAGATTGGCTACCCAAAAGAAAGAAGATTTAGTAAGACAAAAAATGCTGAATTTATTCCAAAAAGAATATATAAATGGAATTGATGAAAAATACCAAACAGATTTAGTTGATGAAGTTTTCTTAGCAATTGTAAGTTATGGGTTTGAGGAAAATGAAAAGTATTTTGATGGATCAGCTGCATTTAATTATGGGTCGGCAAGTTCTCACGAATGGTGGAAAACAGAAGAATAGAATAATGGAAATCGTAAAAGCAATCAGAATGAAATCTGGTTGCTTTTTTGATACAAAAAAATGAGAGAATAATATATCTGGAGGTGATAATAATGTGCGAAAACATTAACGAAGATGACGTAGTAATTAAAAGCCTGGATATAAAACATATGAGTGTTCTCGAATATCTAAAATGGAAGACTGATAAATCAAAACAAAAATCTGAAATTAAAGAAGAATATATTGTATGATAGTTGCAAGAATGTTTCAACATATGGTATAATAGAACATATGTGTGGTGGAGGTATAAAATGGAAAAGTATATGAATGTTCCGTTGGACAAAGAATGGACAAGAGATGATATCAAACGAGAGTATAAATTATGCAGTGACGTAAAGAAAGTAGCAAAGATATATGATATTACGCCAAAGGAAGTAAGAGAAATTATTAAATCAAAATAAGGAGTGGTGATTGTGATCGTTACTGTAAATGATGAAAAATATGATTATCTGATCGAAGATTATCTCAAACAACTTGGGTCTGTACAAAATTTCACTTCCGAAAATCTTCGTGATGGATTTGAAGAATACGTGCGGAAAATGGAATCTGAAGATGTTGCTGCATATCTATGGGGACGATTAGAGGTACGTTCTGAAGACAATAACAGGAAAGGTGGTGTTAGATGGAATGGGGTTCAAAGCTGGTGATATATGTTATATCCTAGAAAGTAATAGAAGAGTAAGGCAGGCAAAAGTCGCAGGTAAGTTTGGTGAGTTTTATACCATTCAGTTGGTTGGATCATGTGGAGCAATTCGATTAAAGGAAAGTAGATTATTCGGAACTGAAGAAGATGCAAAAAAAAGTATGCATGGTTATGTTTCTGATGAAGCGAAAAGAAAATATGAATATGTAGATGTGTTCGAAGGAAGAAGAACAAACAGAAGTCCGCATATGTAAAAAGACGATACTATTGAGTACCGTCTTTTTTATTTGTCGCATTCATTATACCTTCGATATATTGTCCAAGTCGTTTAGAAAATATTGGAGACTCGAAGAGTTTGTCAATTTCTTCTTCTGTGTACATACCTGCATATAAACCATTTGAATTATTTTTAGGTGATGCCTCAATATGAAAACTGTCTCTGTTATTTTCTACTTCGATATCAGTTATAAAATCATCTGGAAGTTCATCGTTATCATGCACAATGTATTTTGTTGATCCTTCAATTATATCGTTAGGTGTACATTTAAATATTTTACAAAGTTTATCTAATATATCAAGACGAATTACTGGTGCAGTTCCATCATAATAACCATAGACTGTTTGGACACTTATATCAAGTATTCTAGAAAGTTCTGCTTGACTCATATTGATATCTTTTAGATATTCAGATATAGACATTTTCATATATATAATCCTCCTTAATAATATGTAAAAGGATATACTATATAATAGCATATAAGTAGAAAATAATAAACATACAAAATAATATACTATAACATATAAAATATTTTATGTTTTTCAAGAAAACGCTTGACTATACATATAAAATATTGTAGTATGTAAGCATAAAAGGTAAGCGCATTTACATAACAGTACAAAAGAAAGGAGGATGACATATGGACAATAAAATAAAGTTACACAGATTTGATATTGTTGTTGCAGAAATAACAATACAATCTGAGTCTGGACACAGACAAAATAAAAAAAGACCATATGTCATCATTGGTAATGAGTTTGGAACACAAAACTCGCCAGTTGTGATTGCAATGCCGCTTACGCACATTATAAAAAAAGTTAGTTTTCCTTTACATTGTATCGTAAAGGCAGATGAAGAGAACGGACTTGACTGTGATTCAATGGTCCTTGGTGAACAACCATATACATTAGACAAGCAGTATGACGTTGTTAAGAAGATTGGATCTGTAAAAAATCCAGAAGAAAGAGCTAGAATAAATAAGATTTGTTTTGACACTCTTTTCATGGGAGAAAATTATCAATTGGAGGTGTGTTAATGGAAACAAAGCAAGTTACAAAAGAAGAAGCTTTGGAGTTGATAAATGCTGCTCCAGGTGATCACATTACAATTATATGTGGTAAAAACATCATCGGTAAGGGGGACACAAAATGAATAACATCATGAGTATTACGGTAAGTAAAAAGGAAGCAAAAAGAATGATTGATGAGGCTCCGTGTGAGAAGATTACAATATTTTATGTGAATCGAAGTACACATGTTCATCAAGAGACACGGAAGGCAGACAAATCAGAAGGGAAAGAGCTTTTGAATATTGCAAGAGAAGTGTTTTATAATGATATGGAAATGTTTGGAATGCTTTCTTTAAACGGAGAACTTAAAAATGAAGAAGATATTTTAAGAAACATCGCATTTCCAAAACTTAAATGAAAAACTAAATTCCAGCTGTGGATTATCTCAGTAACTATGCGGGATTAAATTCTGTAATGCACCTTAACAATTCTATTTTTTTGTCTTATAATAAACTTGTAAGCACTCATGATTTATGTTTTTATGCATACTAACCGGGCATCTGAAAATAGTGTGCGAGAC